>FLOH01000092.1_pt1 | contig 260186 bp, 232 predicted proteins | sample 756751 | NCBI WGS metagenome assembly FLOH01 (sample SAMEA4026879, study PRJEB14308) | marine metagenome | biome: coastal water; material: water | depth 74 m
GCTACAATATTCAGTAATAGGTTCAGCCCGCCTAAGCTAGCATCACCTAGGGCGATGAAGATGATCAAGCTGGTGCCAGCCACCAGCCCATTGGCACCATCAGCCGCATTAAAGGCATTCGGCAAAAATGCCAGACACAGCAACGTGATCGGCACCGCCAACCACAGGCTCGCCAGTAACCAATCAAACATCGGCAAGCCCACGGGTTTGATTAGCAGATCGTCGTCCAACCCCAACAAAACCGCAACAGCACCCAACATCAGCACCAGCCGCAGTCTGGCGGAAAGAATGCCTTTGATATCTTCAAACAAACCAATGGCAAAAAACCCGGCACTGAGCCCTAGCACCCAGAGGCTCTCACCCCAAAAAATCAGCTCACCGTCTAAAATGTAGTGATAAATCATGGTGAACAACACATAACTGGTGATCAGCACGCCCCCGAGTCGACAGGCACGAACACTGGATATACCGTGCTTGTCTGGGGAATCCAAGCCGCCGTGACGGGTCAGCCACCGAGCTACCCCCACTGACAACACGCCGGCAACACCACCAATCCCTGCTGAGACGATCAATAGCGGCCAACCTGACAGGCCCGTATTGAGATCCTCGTGTACTTTTGTTTCCGCTAACGTCATCTAAGCCATGCCCTACTGATTTTTTGCGCTTTTATTAAGCATAAAAATGACCGTTCACCGACATTAGCCGGCCGCCAAAAAAAATGAAAGGTATCCGCCGATTTTTGCCAAACGGCGGCGCTATCCTGTCTAACTTCGCTCGCAAAGTACAGCCACGTGATCTGGCATCACCCGCAGCATATCAGGCTGACAATAACCCGCAAAAAAACGTTGGTTCTTGGCATCCAGCCAAGCCAATAAACCGTCGACGCCCCGCCGAGCCAATTTTCGCTGATAAACTCGACGTTTCAGTGAGATATAAGTCCAACCGGCATAGCCCGCATCGACGATGACCCAACTATCATCATTTTTGTTAAGGTACAGGTTCCCCGTTAGCGCCGGCAAGATACGCGGCTTGCCTAGGATCTTGATTTGCAACTGACCATCCTCTCCCGGGTACAGGTCATCTACCAACGCCAGCGGTGCCTGCTGATAAGCGTCCAAGATCTCGTAGGTATAGCGATAGAAGGTGGTCTCCAGGCGCTGTTGAATCTGCCATTGCTGATCTCGACTGAGACGCGCGAAGACGTCGTCACCCAACAGCTGCGTCGCCATATGCTCTGTATCCCAGTGCCGCGCGACGCGTGTGCGTACAAATTCGTTAAAGGCTTTCACCGACGCCACATTTTCACTATCGAGTTGCTGCGCATAAGCATTAAACTCACCAACAACGGCATTAAGCTCACCGCGAACATCGGGCACTGCGGCGGCCGGCAAGCCTGCCAGCAGCACGATCAGCGCGACCAGCGTTGTTATCTCATGCAATCTTCGCCCGCTAGCCATGGCGCTTAACGCCCTCCTCTTATTTCGACTTAAACATGTAGATCAGCGCGGCACCACCGGCCAGATAGCTATTCTGTCCCAGCAGTGGGCTGGCGTTGTTGGCGGACGGCCCAAGATCCATCTGCCGCAGATAGCCGAGCACTATCCAGTCGCCCACCCGCCGTTCGACGGTCACCGACACTCGCCAACCCAACAGGCCTGACTTTGCCTGATACAACGGCCGAGTTGCGGTCACGTCTTTGGCCGCCACGGTGTAAAATACCTCTTGGTAGGACTGGCTACCCCACAAGGCGCCCACATCGATCTCCCACTCCCAGTTCGCATAGTTCTGCTCAAAGTGAATGCGCGGATCTGAACTCCAGCCTACGGAATTGGGCGCATGACTCGTGGTCACTTCGAAATTCACTCGCACCGGGATATCAAACCGTAAAATCGAGTGCGACCAACTGGCCAGCGTGATCTCCAGCTGGGGACCCAGCTCGATCATAAGCTCCAGGTCGTCCATACCGGACCGCAGGTCATTTTTATTGGCACTGACCGGCAGCGCACCATTGACACTCAGGTCCAGTGTGAAGCGCTCTGATTGAAATAATTTGGCTGCGAACCCATCGCGGTCGAGATCGATACGATCACTGTGATACTCCGCATAGGGAAAGGGCGCCATCGCCGTTTCACTTTGTCTTGAACCTGGATAATGGGGATAGGCACCCGCCGCCAGACCCGCACCCAAAGACCAGGTTGCCGAGCCTTCGTCCACCCGCTTCAGCAGTTTACCCACCATCCCTTGCTCAATACTCACAGGGTCTGTGACTGTTGTCGCCTTACCGCTTTCGGCAGCACTCGCCAACGCAGACAAAGAACCCAAGGTACTGAGAACACTCAGACCGATAACAAAACACACTGGCGGCATAGCAGAAATCGCATCAACAACAAGGCAGCCATCATACAGGAACAGGGTCCGGCCGGGAATGGTTCTACCGGACGATGGAAAATGGCTCCCTATTTGCACGGCGTCAAACAACCACTACAGACTAAAGCTTCATCCAAACCCATCACTGTCAACGACGACGCTGAGCTGACGCTAGCGCGGCTTCAGTCGATCAAGCACTGCGCTGACCGCTTTAAACAATTATCCGCACATCAATCAACAGGCCATCACTGGGCATCCTGCAGTATCGCCGCAGAGAGTTTTTCGGCGAGCATAATCACCGGCGCATTGAGATTACCATTGGTGATTTCCGGCATGATGGAGGCATCAATGATCCGCAGATTGTCAAACCCGTAGACTCGCCCTCGAGCGTCCACCACCGACGCTTCGTCCTGCCCCATCTTACAGCTGCAGCTAGGATGGTAAGCACTTTCGCCATGGTCACGCACAAAGTCATCCAGCGCTTGATCCGATTGCAGGGCCGCTCCCGGGGCCAGTTCATCACCTCGGTAATCATCAAACGCTGGCTGAGAGAAAATATCACGGGCACTGCGGATCGCCGCCCGCATGACGGCCCGGTCGTGTTCAGTGTCAGCATAGTTGAAACGAATAATGGGCGGCGCTAACGGGTCTTTAGAGGCAAGGGTCACTGACCCTCGACTGGTGGGTTTCATGGGACCAACGTGCGCTTGGTACCCATGAGTCCCCGCGGACTGCGCGCCGTCATAGCGCATGGCAACGGGTAAAAAATGAAATTGAACGTCGGGATAATCAACCGCCGTGCTGCTGCGAATAAACCCCCCCGCCTCGAAGTGGTTAGTGGCGCCGGGCCCACGCTTGAACAGATACCAGTTAATGCCGATGGGAATCTGGTTATACCACTTCAACGCCGGATAAATGGACACTGGTTGCGTACAAGCTTGCTGCACATACACCTCCAAGTGATCCTGTAGGTTCTTACCGACACCGGGCAGGTGCTTCACTAACGGAATCGACAACGCCGCCAACTCATCTGCCGGGCCGATACCCGACTGCAACAACAGCTTCGGAGAATTGATCGCCCCTGCGCAAACAATGACCTCGCGCGTGGCACTGGAGAAGCAGTGTTGTTTGCCCCGTCGATAATTCACCCCCGTGATTCGGCCTTGATCACTTGCCAGGGTTAACACCTGACACCCGGTTTCAATGTGCAAATTGGCGTGCTGCTTTACTGGGGTCAAATAAGCCTTGGCGGCGCTGAATCGACGTCCCTCATAGATCGTTCGATCAAAAGTACCAAAACCTTCCTGTTCGGCGCCATTGAGGTCATCTCGCCGAACATGACCGGCTTCTGCGGTGGCCGCAAGAAACGTTTCAAACAAGGGGTTGTTCATTTCTCCGCGAGTCACTCGCAGGGGTCCCTCGCGCCCACGGAATTGATCCACGCCGTTGCTAGTAGTCTCTGACTGCTTAAAAAACGGCAGGCAGTGCGCATAGTCCCAGTCGGCAAAGCCGGTCAATGCTGCCCATCGGTCGAAGTCACCTGGGTTGCCACGCACATAAATCATGCCATTGATAGACGATGAGCCACCCAAGGTTCGTCCCCGCGGGCAGTAAAGCCGGCGACCATTCAGCTGCGGCTCTGGCTCAGAATGGTAAAACCAATTATAGGTATCGTTGGCGAGCACGTGACTGAGCGCCGCTGGCATATGCAGCCGATAGTCCAGGCTGTAATCTGGAGGGCCTGCTTCCAGCAACTGGACCTTGTAGCCAGCCTCGCACAGTCGACGGGCAACAACGCACCCGGCAGAACCGGCACCAACTACAATATAATCAAACATTATTAAAAATAGTCATTAAATTCGCTCGTGAGAAACGCCAATAGCACACAGTATTGTCCACTCCTTTTAATCAGCACACCAACAGCTGCGCCGTCAGACGTGAACCACAGGGCTTGAAAAGCCGATTTTGAAAAAAAACTCGAAAACAAAACTTAAAAAAGCTCGAAAACAAAGCTCGAAACCCAGAGCTCGAAAACAAAGCTCGAAACCCAGAGTACAAGCCCCTAAGGGCCACCAGCCCATAGTTTGATTCGACAAAACATTGTTCAGCGCCAAAACCATTATCGAGATCAAAACCTGCCTTGATCACGCCATCATCTAAGCCATCATCTAAGCCATCATCTAAGCCAATATCTAAGCCATCAGCAGCCACCGATTCAGCGGTCAGTCCCTTCAAGGACCGCAACCCACAAACAATCTCAGCATTTTACTATTGATTCATTAGCACAGTACTTTTAACCTCACTTATTTCCTGTGCCGGTGATATGACATGAAGATAACACAATTCGACGACCTAAGCTCCGCGCTAACAAACGACGGAGCCCTGTCGCTGATGACTATCGGAGCAGGCTCGGCGTTTGCGAGATCCTTAAACCAGAACAACATTTTACTCGTCAAAGGTGATGATCACCTGATGATCGACTGCGGCACACGCTTGTCCCATACGCTACATCAATACAACCTACCCATTGGTCAGATCAAAAATTTTCTAATTACCCACAGCCATGCTGATCATGTGGGTGGGCTTGAAGAAGTTCAGCTTTGGGGTCGCTACGTGACCGGCCAAAAACCATCAATGGTCATCAACGAGACCTATCAAAAAATTCTCTGGGAGCAGTCCTTACGAGGCGGATCAGAGATGTCAGAAGCCATACCACTGACCTTCACGGATCTTTGGGATTGCATTCGCCCGACCCTGCTCGATGACCACCCAAGAGAGACCTGGGAAGCTAATGTGGGCGGCCTTAATGTCAGAATGCCCAGAACCATGCACTACCCAGACAGCGCTCGCTCCTGGGAAGACTCATTCTGGAGCTGCGGCCTGATTGTAGATCAACGGATCTTGTTCACCTCTGACACGCGCTTCGATCCAGACCTGGTCTGCGGTCTTGATGCGATCTACGACTTCGAGGTGATCTTCCATGACTGCCAGTTATTTACCGGCGGAATCCATGCCTCACTGGCAGAACTGATGACACTGCCCGCGGCTATTCGAGCCAAAACCATTCTCATGCACTATGGCGATAACTGGCGTGATTTCGAGGACGAGGCCCTACAGGCTGGCTTTCACTCCTGGGCGCAACAAGGCACCTGCTACCAGTTCGATTAACCACTCATCGACTGCTTTTCAGCTACGCTGCAAAGTCGCGTTCGACTCATAACGTCGCGTCCTAGCAAAGCCCTGCTGACTGTGCCAACAGCCCCTATTTGGTGACGTCCCGCAGCGATATTTTGTATATCTCGAACCAATATGATTTACTTTGGCCTGTTTTCTGGCGCGCTATTGGAGCGTCGCCAATGATTGGTCAACTCAAGAACAAGGGAATACAACTATGGGAATGCTAGACGGAAAAGTCGTTGTAGTTACAGGCGCTGGTGGCGGTCTTGGGGAAACTCATGCCCTGCTCCTGGCCAAAGAAGGCGCCAGTGTTGTGGTTAACGACCTGGGTGGGGCTCGAGATGGTAGCGGCGCGAATGCCAATATGGCAGACCAGGTTGTCGACAAGATACTTGCGGCCGGCGGCAAGGCTGTCGCCGACTATGGCAACGTAGCAAAAGAAGCCGATGCCAAAGCCATGATCCAGCGGGCGGTCGATGAATTCGGCAAGATCGACTTCCTGATTGCCAACGCCGGTATTCTTCGCGACAAGTCATTCAAGAACATGACCAATGAAATGTGGGATATCGTCGTCGATGTCCATCTGCGCGGCACCTATCTCACCGTTAAAGCCGCTTATGATCAGATGATTGAGCAGGGTCACGGCGGCAGCATCGTGGTCACCAGCTCCACCTCAGGCTTGATTGGTAACTTCGGCCAGACGAACTACGGCGCTGCCAAGGCAGGCATTGCTGGCTTTGCCCGCTGCCTGTTCCAGGAAGGCCTGAAGTATGGCATTCGCGTGAATATTCTTGCCCCCGCCGCCTGGTCTCGCTTAACAGAAGACATCTTCCCTCAGGGACAAGGTATGGAAGAACTGCTGTCACCAGACAAGGTATCGCCCATCGTCGCCTGGTTGGGCTCTGATGACGCCAAGGAAGTCACCGGCCGAACTTTTCTCGCCCAGGGTAACAATGTGACGCTACTGTCATGGCAAGCTCATAGCCTCGCCAGCAAAGACAACAAGGAAGGTCCATGGGACGTGGAAGAGCTCGGTAAGACAGTCATGGCCCAATACGAAAAATGGCCAAAAGGACCACAACCGACACCAAGAGAGTTTTAGCACTAACCGAGGCGTAAAACCCGAATGCCCTCGGTTATTGTTCAGCAGCGCTTGTCGTGATGCCAGAGCATGCTGACAGCGGCGGCTAACACAGGGTGGCCCAGGCCACCCTTTTTTTTGCCCGGATGGCGTGCCAAGGGCTGAAATTTAGGTATAGTCAGCTTATTGGCGAATAACTCGATGAAATCAAAGCCCATCGCAACATTCAATGCCAGCAAACATTCAATTCCAGTCAACACCCAAAGAGCAACGAGGCAATTATGCAGCAACAGTATGGCGACGTCAGTGTCACCCTGCCCGGCGGATTTGTCGCAATTTGCGAAATCCAACGTGGGCCTAACAACTTTTTTGACCAGGATCTGATTAAGGACCTGGCTGACTGTTTTGAGGACCTGGACAACAACCCGGAATGCCGCGCCATTGTCCTGTGCTCAGAGGGCAAACACTTCTGCGCTGGCGCGAACTTTACATCTGGTGCACGTAAAGACTCAGTGTCCAGTCACGGTGAAGGGGAAACTAACCCATTGTACGGTGAAGCCGTGCGTTTGTTTCGCTGCAAGACCCCGGTGATTGCCGCGGTCCAGGGCGCCGCGGTCGGCGGTGGCTTTGGCCTGGCCGTCATGGCTGACTTTCGAGTCGCTTGCCCAAACACGCGAATGACCGCCAATTTCGTTAAACTCGGCTTTACCCCCGGATTTGGCCTGACCCATACTCTGCCCCGCATTATCGGCGTACAGAAGGCTAACTTACTGTTTATGACGGGCCGCCGCATCGATGGCCAAACCGCTTACGACTGGGGTTTAGCCGATATCTTTACGGACAACGACCGAGTCCGCGACGTGGCCATTGAGCTGGCTCAGGAAATCGCCGAGAACGCCCCGCTGGCACTGATCTCGGTACGTGATCAACTGCGTCCTGGACTCGCTGACGCAGTCAAGGCCATCACGGACATTGAGAGCCGCGAACAGTATTGGCTGCAGCGAACTAGCGACCATCGCGAGGGCGTGAAAGCGGTATCAGAAAAGCGTGCTGGTAATTTCCTGGGGCAATAATCGGGCGCAGGGCACCGGGATCCTTCAGGGAGCACAGGGAGCACAGGGAGCCAGCTCACCAGACCCCACCGGAGTCTGGTGAGCCTTGACTGATCGCGACGACGCCAAGCCTGAGGGGTTTATCGCCCCCGGCTAACGGCGCCTTTTGAACCTTTGCCCGCCGCGGCACGGGAACTCCATTTGACTTGCAGACGCTTTGGTTGCAGAAGCTTTGACTTGAAGGAGCTTTGACTTGCAGAAGCCTTGAATGAAAGGAACAGCGACTGGCGGCAGCAGGGTTTAAAACAAGCCAACGATGGCGGCTATCCGCTCCCAGATATAACCGTCTTCAGCAACGGGCGTTCTGCCACAGCGAACAATCACCAGGTCTTTCTGCGGTACACACAAAATACGCTGGCCATCATAGCCACCGCAATAAAACCAACCCGGATGGTCTGGACTTAGCCACCACTGAGCACCATAGGCTTCCGTATCGCTTTGATAAGTCGGCGTGCGGGCATAGTCAACCCAGCCCGCTGGCAGTATTTGTTGCCCATCCCAGACGCCGCCCCGCAGGTACAACAATCCAAATCGAGCAAAATCCTGTGGTGTCGCGAACAGATAGGACGATCCGATAAAGGTGCCCGAGGTATCGAATTTTGGCGTTGCACTACGAATGCCCAAGGGCTCAAACAATTCATCATTCATAAACCGCAACATTCCAGACGCGCCCCCTTCGACGGTGTCTTTGAGAATACGACAGATAATATTGGTGGTGCCTGAGGCGTAGGACCAAACACTCCCCGGTGGATGGCGCAGCGGCTTGTTGGCAGCAAAGGCACCCACATCGTGGCGGCCATCAAACTGCAACATCGCAATGACGTCAGAGCCACTATCAATATAATCTTCCTGAAACTCGAGGCCACTGGACATACGTAACAATTGATCCAGGGTGATTTCGCGCCGGGCATCACCCTGCCATTCTGGCACTGCCGCTGGTGCATAAATATCCAGCTTTCCCTGTCTAACCAGAATGCCTACCAGTGCATGCGTGATACTTTTCGCCATGGACCAGGAATATTGCAAGTAGGCGGCACTGGCACCGGCGTCATAACGGTCCAGGACCAGCTCACCTTGACTGATGATTTGTAGGGCGTAAGTGACGCCTTGTGCGTCGTTCAACTGAAAAATTTCGTCACAGTATTGCTGCAATTGGTCTACATCTGAGACCACAGGCTGACTCCGCGACCAGCGACTGGTAGGCCAAGGTGTGGTCGCGGGCTGCGGCGGCAACGGCGGCAAATTGGGCGCGATGGATTCTGGACGCAGCATACTGTTATTCCTGTGTTTTGATTCCGAAGGTCTGATTCAAAAAGCGCTTATCCAGAAGCTCTTATCCAGAAGCTCTGATTCCGAAGCTCTGATTCAAAAGCTCTATTCCTAGCCCAAACCTGAACAGCCTGCCTCGGCGGTCAGCAGGTTAGCGCCAAACGCCGTTAAGATACCACACAGATACTGTGACCAATACTAAAGCCGATTAGGTATGATAATGCGGTCAGCCAATTTATAGGGAGTCTCATCATGCTTAAATCCATGCCGACCCAGGGTCGCCTCTGGAACGAATTGCACGACGAAATGCTCGCCCGCGGCCAGGGCGACGCCAAGTGGCGAGAGGGTAAGACCGCCGTATATGTTTTCAATGCCGGCGAAGATGTGGCCCAGGTGCAGAAAGACGCGTACACCCTGTACATGTCGGAAAATGGCCTGGGGCCCGCAGCCTTCCCCTCATTGAAACAGATGGAAGACGAAGTCATTGGCATGGGCCTGACCTTGCTTCACGGTTCCCCAGAGGCTGGCGGCAGCATGACCTCTGGCGGTACTGACTCCATCACTATGGCGGTTAAAACCGCGCGCGATTATTTTCGCGCTAACACCTCTACAACGGCGCGTTTGAACCTGGTATTACCCTGGTCTGCCCACCCGGCCTTTGACAAAGCCGCGCAACTGATGGATCTTGAAATTCGGCGCATTGCCTGCACCAGCGACCTGTTGGCCGACTGCGATGCCATGGAAAAAGCCCTTGATGCCAACACCATCATGTTAGTCGGGTCGGCGCCGAACTTTCCCTATGGTCTGATCGACCCCATCGAACAGCTCGGCGAGATTGCCTGTCGGCGCGACGTCTGGTTGCACGTTGATGCTTGCGTCGGCGGCTATATCGCGCCCTTCGCGCGCATGAACGGTGCAGATATCCCGCCCTTTGATTTTGAAGTTGCCGGGGTCAAATCCATTTCTGCGGACCTGCACAAATATGGCTACTGTGCGAAAGGCGCCTCCACGATTCTATTCAGCGACAACAGCTTGAAGGTCTATATGCAATTTGACTGCGAAGACTGGCCCGGCGGCCGGATGATCACACCGACGCTGGCGGGCACCCGCCCCGGCGGCGCCATCTCTGCCGCGTGGGCCGTCATGAATTATCTGGGCGTCGAGGGCTATCGAGCGAAACACAAACAGGTGACGGATGCACGGACCATTATCGAACAAGGCGCCACGGCCCTGGGGTTCGAGGTATTGGGCAAACCTCAATTAGGGATTGTCGCCCTGGCGCACCCTCGCGAGGATATTTTTGCCATCTACAAACAGATGTTCAAACGGGGCTGGTTCACCAGTCTGACAACCGCGCCCAAGGCCCTGCACCTGATGCTGTCACCCTTTCATTTAAGCATCACTGACACCTACCTTGAGGACCTTGAAGCATCCCTGCGCCGGGTCGAGGCCGGTGACAAAGACCGAGTGACGGAATCCAGATATAGCTAACAACAAGACCAGTGCTCGCGGCACTTCAGTCGTCGGGGATATGTTTACGCTGAACTTTCTTCTTGCCATGTTGAGTCTTGGTATCCAGGCGTTTACGCACAGATGACCGAGTGGGCTTGCTGGCCCGGCGGGCTTTTTGTCTGAATTGCGCCTTCGCCAGTAGTTCGTCCAAGCGCGCCAGGGCGTCTTGGCGGTTTTTGTCCTGGCTTCGGGTTCGTTGGGCTTTAATCATCAACACGCCATCACTGGAGATCCGCCGATCACGGAGTGCCAGTAGACCCGCCTTGACTGACTCTGGCAGGCTCGAGTGATTGATATCAAAGCGCAAATGAATCGCCGTCGAGACCTTATTGACATTCTGCCCACCGGGCCCCGACGCACGGATCGCGCTAAGCTCGATTTCACTGTCCGGAATGTCGAGGCTCGTGAGCATCAGCGGGGCTAAGCTCGCGACATGAATTTGGCGTTTGTCGAATTGATTTTAATCGATTCGCCCTGTTCCACATATTCAGGCACCTGCACAACCAGACCCGTCGCCATGATCGCCGGCTTAGTGCGGGCGCTGGCCGATCCACCTTTAATCGAGGGGGACGTTTCGGTAATCGTCATCACCACTGACTGAGGCAGATCAATCGCCACAATTCGGTCCTGAACCAGCAGGGCTGTAATGCCTTCAAGGCCATCGACCAGGTACTCCAACTGGCCCTCCAGCTCTTCCTTATTCAGCCCATATTGGGAATAGTCTTCCGTATTCATAAACATGTAATTGCCATCGTCAATATAAGAAAACTGCACGGTGACCCGCTGACAATCCGCCTGTGCCAGCATAATGTCGCCTTTATAGGACTCATCGCGCTTCTGCCGCGTAATCAGGTTATACAGCCGCACCTTATACAGGGTCGCAGCACCTCTGGACGAGGGACTCTTGGCATCGAATTGTTTGACTATATGGGGAACGCCGTCAATATCGATGACATCGCCCCGTTTAAGTTCACTGGCTTTTGGCATGGTAAGTTCTTACACTCGGCTGGCTATAGAAAGGTCACTATTGTACATGTTTGAAAAAGACGATTTGATAAAAATTGCCCAGGTGTCCATGCCATTCGGCAAATACCAAGGACAACTGCTCATTGACTTGCCAGAAGCCTATCTGCTGTGGTTTGTAGACCGGGGTTTCCCGAAGGGCCAACTGGGAAATCTGATGCAGCTCACCCTTGAAATCAAAATTAACGGCCTCGAATCATTGCTCGAGCCCTTTCGACTCCGCCACTCCACGGGACCTAAACCAGCGGCCGCATACGTCTTTCCAACCAATCAAGCAGAAGACGATTAGTCGCCTCGGGCTGCTCTTGCTGAATCCAATGACCACAAGGCAAGGTGTGCACCTCAAGATCAGCCACATAGGCGCTCATATCGGCCTTGCGGACCATATCGTGCTCACCATAAATCATTAGCGCAGGTTGTCGTACGCGCTGTTCAACTTGCTCGGTGGTCGCCCAGTTACGGGTGAAGTTTTGATACCAATGACAGGGAGCAGTGAATCCACCCTGCTGAAAGGCGGCAACGAAAACTGCAAGATCAGCCTCACTCAGCAGCGGCTCACCGGTCTCTACCACCTCGTCGGCAAGTCGAATAATCGAGTGGCCATTAGGCTCGCCGGCATTGGCTAAGGGTTCCAGCCACTGTTTCGTCCGGTACATATTCCGTAGAAATTGTTCAGGATGACGATCAAAAGCAGCGGCCGCCACGCCAGGTTGACGATTGAAGTGGACGATATAAAAGTCTGGGCCCAACATTTTTTCCCAGAAGGCAATAGGATCCGCAGGCTCTCGCGGCCAAAAGGGGACTGACAGATTCGCAACCCCAAGGACCCTGTCAGGATGCAGCAGCGCGTGGTGCCAGACGACAATCGCGCCCCAGTCGTGGCCCACATAGATGGCCTGCTCAATATCCAGCGCGTCTAACAAGGCCACATGATCGCCGGTTAACTGATGGATATCATAGGCTTCCATTCCCGCGGGCTTGGACGACAAGCCGTAGCCACGTTGGTCTGGCGCTATGACATGATAGCCTTGCTGCACCAGTGCCGGAATTTGATAGCGCCAGCTATACGCCAACTCGGGCCAGCCGTGGGCCAGCACGATAGGAATGCCACCCTGCCCGGCTTCATAGACAGCCAGATCAATACCATTCACGGGGATCATGCGGGCGGTCGGAAAATTCATGATGGAGCTACCTCTGTCATTAGTTCATTCGAGCTGGCGTCGCTGGCGTCGCTGGCGTCGCTGGCGTCTATGATAAGCTCTGATCCAGGTTCCAAACCAGCCATTTTCGGTTGACTCTGCCATGGGCGCACTGAACAATGCAGCAAGTCAGGGACAACGTTGATGACACTGGTCTCAACAACATTGATCTCAACATTCACGTTAATACGCATTCAAACATTCATTCAAACATTCATTCAAACATTCATTCAAATGAAGGGGAATAACCATGGCCATAGGTGTCATTGCCAAGCTAGCGATCCAACCGGGTAAAAATAGCGAGTTCGAGGGCATATTTGCCGAACTTCAAGCGGCCGTGGCCAACAACGAGCCCGGCAACCATTTCTACGCGTTGCACAAGTCTAGGACCGACGAAAATCAATACATCGTGCTTGAGCAGTATGCTGACCAGGCCGCCCTTGATGCCCACGGCGCCTCAGACCACTTCAAAACAATTGGTGCAAAAATGGGCCCCTGCATGGCCGGTCGCCCACAAGTGGAATATGTTGACGCCCTTTAGGGCAAATAAGCCTTAAGGGTAGTTTTCGACAGGTTCCTGCAGGTCCTTTCTTTATAGATCCTGCAGGGATCTTCCTAAGCGGATAACCTCCGCGACATTACTGTTCACAACGAGACTTGTGAGCGGATTCCAAACCAGAACATTAGCCGACATCGCAGACACGACGCGACAACAGGCATGATGTCAGCGTGCCAAGACCTCCCGCCCCTGTGTAAAAGCCCTTCGATGAAAACCTGCCTATGCAGGCAGTCCTAACGACGATGCAATTGTCGCTGACTAATGCTAGATTGCGCTCTTCGTCAATTTAATCATGTCGAGTCGGCACCATGACAGCTCCTATCAGTCCACGACGAGTAGATTTTTCAACCAAGCTCTATTACGGCTTTGGCGCCGTCGCCAATGGCGCGAAGAGCAACGGTTTTAACTACCTGCTGTTGTTTTACTACAGCCAAGTCATCGGCCTTCGCGCTGACCTGGTATCCATTGGCATACTCATCGCGCTGATCTTCGATGCCGTATCAGACCCGCTGGTGGGTTACATATCAGACAACTTTCATTCGCCCTGGGGCAGACGTCATCCATTTATGTACGCCGCGGGCTTACCCGTCGCTGTCGCCTACTATTTTCTCTGGTCACCACCCGCCTGGGATGAAGGTGCGCTGTTTTTGTACTTCGTTTGCATCGCAGTATTGATACGCACCTTGATTACCTTTTACGAAATTCCCGCTACCGCCCTCGTTGCCGAACTGACTGACGACTACGATGAGCGGACTGAAATGATGAGCTTCCGCTATTTTTTCGCTTGGTGGGGCGGCTTAACCATGGCGGTTTTGAACTATCTGGTGTTTCTACCGGAAGATAAAGGTGGCCTGGAATATATTGAGGGCTGGCACAATTATGGCCTGGCGGCTTCCTGTATTATTTTCCTGTCAATTTATGTCTCCACGGTCGGCACTCACAAACATATTCCCAATTTACGCCAGCCACCACCGAAGCAGGTCTTCAACTTCAAGCGCACCTTTGGTGAGCTGAAAGAAACCCTGTCCAATCGATCGTTCTTTGCGTTGTTTGTTACGGCTTTGCTTAGTGCCGTGGCCGCTGGCGTGTCTACTTCCCTGAGCATCTACTTTTCGCGGCACTTTTGGGAATTTACCAGCACCGAAATTGGCTATATGAATCTGCCGTATTTCCTCTCCGCATTTCTCGCCCTGATGATCGCCCCCGGCATATCAAGGCGTCTGGGGAAGAAGCATGGCGCGATGGTGATTACCGGCCTGGCATTCGCCATGGCACCGATGCCATTTATTTTGCGCATACTGGGCTGGTTCCCTGAAAACGGCACTGATCTGTTGTTCTGGACCCTGGTGGTTTTCAACGCCGTTGAGGTGACGCTGATCATTGTCTCAGCCTCACTGATAGCCGCCATGATCGCTGATGTGGTGGAGGATAGTGAAATTCGAACCGGACGACGCTCCGAAGGGATCTTTTTCGCCGCTAACAGCTTTGCCCAAAAAGCGGTGAATGGCCTAGGGGTGGTGGTCGCCGGCCAGATTCTCGCCTATATCCAGTTTCCAACGCAGGCAAAACCCGGTGAAATACCCGCTGAAACCTTGCTAGACCTGGCGTACCTGTATGTCCCTGTTCTGCTGATCTTCTACTTTTTTGCGCTGGCCACATTAAGCCTCTATCAGATCAATCGCGCAGATCATAGCGACAACCTGAGACGGCTGGCAGAACCGAAAGCTGATTAGACATAAGCTCCAACTAAGGCTTAAACGGCTGCTAGCACTGTGATGACGAGCTCTGCTTGCAGCGCTCTGTTTTGAAGCGCTCTGTTTGAAAAATAAGGTGGGCAGCACCCACTGATAGGAGCCAGCCACTGTTATACAAGACGGCGAATGACGCTGGGTCAAGAAACGCGGGGCTCTACAGACCGCGTTATGACCTCGGCGTGTTGCGAAAGCTCCGAGGCACTCGGCTCATCACCCCACGCGCCAGGCGAGCTGACCGAGTGATCAATCCAAGCGTCAGCGCGGCGACGGTGAGACCCACCAGTTTCAATCGCTCACCCAGACTAACCTGTTCCAGTTTATGAAGACGCGCATGCAGGCTGACTAACATCGGCCGAGATTCACTCCAAGTTTTAACTCGCACCGACACTTTACCGATCAGATAGAGCGCTGCCACCAAAAACAACAGGCCGGGAATCACTGGTAACAGTAGGCCCGCGATACCAATCAAGACACAAATCAGTGCGAGCGCCACATAGACCACCTTAACGGGTCGACTCAATGGTGGTTTATTGTCTTGCTGCTGACTCATTCACTGTCCTTGAATTTCACTTGCCGCCTTACCCTTCTTGACGGGCTTCGATGGGCTGCCAGAATAGCGCCGGTATGGCTCGGCAGTCAGGCCTTTGACGCCATCTCGACATTTTAGTTCGGTAAGGGTCGACTAAAAATCCCTGCTCACCATAGACTCTCTAGATACTCAGAGTTTCTAAGAGCAGATATTGTGCCAAACTCTATCTCATTGTAATAGATCGATATTTTCAGCGTACAGCAGCATTCTTAAAGGATAACACCACGGCTCCGCCGCATTTTCACCGAAATTTCGTTAATTAAACCATCGGTCAGCACAAACTGACCGTTAATGGTTTGCTGACTTGTGACGGGCCTCACAAAGTTACACCATGATTTTGTTAGCATCCATCAGTGTCGATACGCGGCTTGCACAGTTATCCAGGAACGTCACAGTTCACGAGCGCTTAGCTTTTCAAGAGCACACAATTATCATGCATGACTTGGTCCAAAGACTCACTCCAGAGAAGATTGCTTCGGCATTGCTGGGATTTTACGCCCCCCATAAGCCCACCAGCGCAACCCTACCCCAGCCTGAACTTGTCGAGTTATTGGAAAATTTACCCGCCCTTTCCGCAGCGGAGCATGTTGACCCCGTCCTAGTTCAGATCGGGAAGTATCATAGCCACGTCATCCTCAGCCAGCAGGATCGCGCGACATTAGCCTATATCGATGACTGCGTGACCCAGATCCTGCGGCAGACTGACCTAGACTTCAAGATTGAAGCCTTTATTCGTAACTTGACCCCTTATATTGCAGTCATGGCCCTGCGCCAAGGCGTGAAGTCCATCTTCGAACCCCAGCCTATCCTCAACCTGATGAATACACTGATTAATGAGGGCCTCGGTTGGAGCGAAGATCTCGGCATACTGGGCGAACAGTTCATGGACAAGATTGAACTCATGGTCCGAGCTATGGTAACCAGCCGAATGTCGCTGGCAGACTGTCAGTCAGAACTGGACCTGATGTTCTCCAAAGACAAGCCGATCTTCAAAAAGATGGAAGCTCGCCTGCTCGATGTTGAGATGAAGGTCCTGAGTCGGCAAAAGGCCAAGTATTATGCGGCAGAGTTGCTTAATCGGCAGATGGCGGGCAAAAAGCTGCCGCTGTTTATGATTTTTGTCCTGCAGGGATCCTGGTACGAATTCCTCCAACAAGTCTTGAGCACCTGTGGTGAGACGTCTTCAGCATGGCGACAGGTTTCCAAGCTAACCGAGGCGTTGATTTGGTCAATTCAGGTTCAGCCGGATACCGCCCGCCAGGCGACGCTGATGGACAGCCTGGCGGGACACATCCAGGCATTCTGCCAACAAATGAACTTCGACACTTCTGCCGTCGAAGCCTGCCTGGAAGATCTCGCACTGGAACACGAGGCTATTCGCGAAGGCACACCATCGAGTGCCTGCGACTTTGACCTGATCAAAGTCGAGCAATCCCCACTCTTGTCTCAGCACCAACTGGACGGGAGTGTGCTCGCCGATATTCGTGAGATACAACCTGGCCAATGGTATCTGCACGATGACAAACGTGACCCTGACGAAAAAGTCGCGCGCATTAAACTCATCCTCAACTGGCAAGATACGATGCGTTTGCTATTTACGAACCACAATCGCCGGAAAGTCTTGCACATGAGCTACCCTGAGTTTGCTCAATATATCGCCGAAGGCACGCTCAAGCCTCTGAGCCCAAAATCCAGCACTTGGGAGGTGATCAAGCAACACTTGCTCACCGTGGTCCAGGGCGTGCAGGTACAAAAGCAGAAAGAATCCAAGGTGGAAACACCCCAAGATAAAAAGCTGGTGACTCGAGAATATCTCGAGCGTCGAAAAACCGAAATCATGACGGCGATGGAGCAGCACAAGCGTACCGCCGAGTTAAAGCAAAAGCGGGCTTTGATACTTCGAGAAAAGGCCCAGCAAAAAATGCTGGCGGCCACAACCGCCATAGAGTCTTTGCGCGTGGATGCCTGGCTGAAGTTACCCGTGATGGAAGGCACCCTGACACCTTGCAGACTCGTCGCCGTGATTGCCGCCACCGACAAGTATATTTTCGCCAACCGCCATGGGCTGAAGGTCGGCGAATTTTCTAAAGGTCAGCTGATTCAAATGCTGATTGCCGAGAACAGTGAGATTCTTGACACTGGTGCCGAATTCGAAACCGTCTTGAGCTCAGTTGTCTCTGCCTTGCGCGACAATAAAAACAAAAGCTACGACGAACTCACGGGGGCCAGTGTCTGACTGGCTTGACTTAAGTTTTCAGACAAAACAGCTTAAGCCTTCTGGCACACGAAAGTGCTGAAATGCGGGCTGCGTAAATGCTTGTGATTAAGCACCTTCAGACCACCCTCAGCCAGAACCCAGAGCCAGTCATCAACGGTGAATTTGTTGTGCACAGGAAACAGTCTTAGCATGGCGCGACGCATTGTCTGCTGTTGTTCGGTCGCCAAATCAACGTTCACCATACGCTCCAGATACACAGGCAGCGGCGTTCGCACCCAGTCCTGGAGCAGGAATATGCCATCTTCTGAGAGCAAGCGACAGACTTCTTCACAGGCCGCCAGCGGATCGTTCAGAACGTGCAAGACCGCGACCATCGACAGCATATCTACAGAGCCATCGGCCAGGGGCACCGGTTGACGGGCAACATCAAGCAACTGGTACTGCGGCGCCGCCCCATCGTAGACTACTTTATCTGTCGCATAATCCAGCATAGCCTGGGTAACATCAAAGCCCCACAGACGCGCGCCATCAATACGGTCGCGCAAATCGCGCAACAGTAACCCCGGCCCGCAACCCAGATCTACCATTGATGGGTGCGACGGCAAGTGTGGCACCACCTGGTCTGAAAAATAATCCCAGAAAGCCTCATCGAATCGATCATCGTGACTCGCAATCATTCGATTGACCAACTCTTCGTCGGTGATGCCGCCTAATTCTTGATGGGTAGCCATGACAATTTCCTCGTTACGCCGTGCAGAATTTTACATCGACATTCAATAGTTGATAATTCCCAAACACTTACTTGTCCACTGGGTTGCCTACATTAAACACGCCCCCGGCATACACCGTCCCTGGTTGACGCTCGATTTCAGGTGGAAAGGCAGCACGTTTGGCCGCGAAATAAGCATCCCGAACATCGCCCCCTTCGACCTGTCGATTGTAGGTAATGTACAACGCTCGGCGAGCGTGATCGGTTTCGTTCATGGCCGATCGATGGGGCAGATAAGAATCGAACAACAACAGATCGCCCGGCTGGGTTTCCACCGACTGCCAGCTTAACTGATCGATCGCCGTTTGAGTCATGGTCAAGTCAGGATTCATCGCCAACAACCCCTGCTGGTGCGCACCACTGGCAACCTCCAAACAACCGTTAGCTGTAGTTGTCTCATCTACGCTCAACATCATAGTGATGTGATAGTGTTGATCAAATGAGGTGAATGCCGGCGCATCCTGGTGAGCAGAAAAACCGTTGCCTGCCGCCAATTTCAGGTTGAGCTTTTCTTTGAACAGCACGGCGGGTTCACCCATCAACTCACCCATAAGACCGAGGGTACTGCGACCACGGGCAAGCCGTTCGAGCCGCCGTTGATAAGGCAGAAAATTCTCGATTCGACACAACTGCTTACCTCGCGCGGTATGTTCATAATATTTCATCCATTTGCCAGGGCTGTCTGGCAAGCCCTGCAACTGGGCTACCTCGGCGCACATGGCCGCCACTTCCGTTGCGTTAAACCAGTCTTTAATGTGCAGATAACCGTTGCTCGCAAAAAATGCCAACTCCGCCGTCGACAATCGCTGAGTCTTGTTTCTTCTCAACATGGCGCTGTAGTGGCTGACGGGCGGCAAACTGACGTCGAGTCGTTTGGCAGCCTCATCCCAGGCACGCAGTTTGAGAATATCGACGAATCGCGCCTGCTGCTCGAACGTCAGCACCTCATCGGCTCGCATTGGGCCGCCCTGAAAAGTCAGGGTCTGCTGGCTGGCGGCCGAGAGCTTGGCGGCATAAGCTGGACGGGTCGCCACCAGGTAGCGTTTGGCATTGACATGCTGTTCAACCAGGGTCGCTATGGTTTCATCGAGGCCCGACAAGCGCAGGTATTCTGCCCCGACTGTTTCGTGTCGGTGAACCCCAAAATCGACGCCATCAGCTAGCATTGCCGATGCCCGCGGGTCGCAAAAATGACCGATATCATGGAGCAACGCCGCTAAAATCACGCACTCATCGGCATCATCCTGCGCGGCAAAGTCAGCGCACTGTAACGCATGAGCCAACTGACTCAGCGGCTCGCCGATATAGCCCACATCCTGCTGCAACTTCAGCAGTTCAATGATTTGATCACTTGGATTAACCAACAATGCTTTGCGCCCTCAATCGTTCGATCGTGGCTTGATCCAGACCCAAGGCCGATGCTAAGACACTATCCGTATCCACACCGAGCACCGGCGGCTTGAGGCCGTAGTTAATCTCAGAACGGGAATATTTAATAGGATTGGCCACCAATGGCATACCGTCCATGTCGAGCTGCGTGCCACGCTCGCGGGTCTGTGGATCCGAGAATAAACGGTCAATGGTATTGATCGGACCGCAGGGTACGCCGGCCAACTCAAGAATCGCGAGCCACTGATCCATTGACTGATCGCTCATGCTGGCCTGAATCTCTCGAACCAGACTCTCTCGATGGGCAACCCGCAAGGCGTTACTCAGATATAACGGGTCTTCACCCAGGTTGGGTTTGCCAATCGCTGCACATAACTTGCGAAACTGATTGTCGTTACCCACGGCCACGATGATATAACCATCTAGGGTCGCAAAGGTCTGATAAGGCACAACATTGGGATGAGAATTTCCTAATCGATCGGGCGCCACACCTGATACCAAATAGTTAGAAGCTTGATTCGCCAAACTGGCGGCCATCACATCAAACAGCGACATATCGATACTCTGTCCCAAGCCGCTTCGCTGACGCTCTTGCACCGCCGCCAGAATCGCGATGGTGGCGTACAGACCGGTGAGCACATCGGCGACGGCCACGCCGACTTTCTGTGGTCCGTCATTGGATTTAGCATCCGGCTCGCCGGTGATACTCATAAGACCGCTCATACCCTGAATCATAAAGTCGTAACCCGGGCGTTCCTTGTAAGGGCCGGTTTGGCCAAAGCCGGTAATTGAGCAATATATCAGTTGGGGATTCAGCGCTTGCAGACTCGCATAGTCGAGACCTCGGCGCTGCATATCGCCGACCTTGAAGTTTTCAATCAGGATATCCGAGCGCTGCGCCAGTTCTCTAACCAGCGCCTGGCCTTCGGTGGTTGCCATATCGATCGCCACCGAACGTTTGCCGCGATTGGCCGCAATAAAATAAGCTGACAGCTGATCACCCTGCGCATCGGTATGCCACGGTGGCCCCCAACTGCGAGTGTCATCCCCAACACCCGGGCGCTCGACCTTGATCACGTCGGCACCCAGATCAGCCAGCGTCTGGCTAGCCCAGGGGCCCGCCAGCACTCGACTCAGGTCCAAGACTTTAATACCCGCCAGCGGTGCTTTATCTGTTACAGCCATGACCTTACCTGTGTTTATCTCTGCTTGCCGTTCCATATCTTCGCTTGTCTGTGCCTGTCTTTAGACGCTCAAGGCGGCCATCCTAGTCGAGGCCACCAGACCTGTCCACGGACAACCCCTTAAAACCAGAAAGGGATTGCCTGGGTCGCCGTGCCAGCCACCAGATACCAGGTCACCAGCAAGCCGTTCAGACACGCACCCAAATAGACGCTACCGGTCCTTTGCCAGCAAAAGGTTGAGATCAAGCCCACTACCAGCATGATCGGCACGAACTGAAAGGCAACGATACTGAGCAAAGGTTGAGACGCAATCATCAGGGTTCCGCCCAAGAGTAGCGGAATATACTGTACCAACAGCAAACCCACATACCCCACACAAAGCACCAGGGCATTGCACCACATGGCCTTGGTTGGCTGGTCGGGATACCAACGTAGCTGACCATGCAAACTGGCAGACTGCACCACAAAAAATAGAGTGAACGGCACCAGATAAATCAAAAAAGTACCCATCTGCATCGCTGACATCGTCTTCAAGGCAATGACCCAAAACCGCATATCAACGGTCAGCCAGATGTCGGCCAGATAAACCAACAGATATAGACTGGCAAAAACTATCGCCGCGATAGTCAGTATCGCTGGCACTTGCTTCGACTTCAGCATTAGACCCGACTCGGCCAACCCGGGTGCACCCGTCAGTCGATGGGTCACCCCTAACATCACCAGCGTCAGCAGAGCATTACCCCAGGCCCACAACAACACCCCATTGGTGATTTGTTGGGGCAAAAACCCATTGGCAGGTAACAGCACGTCAGCAAGATTCTGCAAGGGGAAAAATGTCAGTATCGGGATCAGTATCATCGAACCCAGGGTCAGCTTGCTGACACCCGCGCCGGTGGAGCGCGCAGCGACAGGTTGCAGGTCTTGCCCAAAATACTTCAGGCCAAGCTCCAGCAGAGGAAACACCAACATCACCAGACCCATCAGTGCCGCCAGCGTCGCCAACTCTTTCCAGTGCCAGATCTGCGCCTTGCTGGCTATAGACTGATCATTGCGGGCGGTGTTCTGACCCAGGGTGCTGTCGAACCAGTCAAGCGCGTCTCGTACCGCCTCGGTGGAGAGATGATCGCCAGGATGCGTCACGGCTGGCATGGTCAGCTTGCGAGCCGTACCCGTGGCTTTGTCGCCATAATCGCGCCCGACAACCACCGGCTCATGGGTGCCGAACAGGGTCTTGAGCTTATCCGTTTGCTTGATGCCTGCGGCCGTCTCACTGCCCCACATCAGCGCTGAAAACTCATCGAAACGACTGAATATCAGCAACAGGTTACGCGGGCTGGTGGCACTGCCTGCGGGCGCGCCGAAGGTGCCCGTTGACGAACCCGCCAGCACCATGGCCCTGTAACCCTCAGGCATGGCTGCCGCCGCCATCTGCACCGCCCAGCCGCCCATGGAATGTCCCTCAAGGCCAATGCGATCGACATCCACATAATCCAGCGCCTGCAGGTACTCAAGCCCTGCCGGCCCGCCGAATCCGGCACTGAACGCGGGCGGATCTGAGAAGCCGTGACCGGTCTGATCCAGCGCCAGTACCACATACCCCCGCCGAGCGAATTCGATGGCAAAGGGCGACTGGGTTTCTCGAGAGTTGATATAGCCATGAATCGCCAGGATAGCCGGCGCCGGATTGACCGCACTGACCTCTTTCGGCACATACAACAAACCACTGAGACGCTGCCCGTTTGCCGCTTCAAACCGAATATCCCTGACCTCTACCGAATTGCCTGCGGTCTGGACCCAGGCCGCCGTCAGACAACCCAAGACCACCAGGGCCACGGCGTACATTAATCTTCGATTCAGCATTGTAAACTCAACTGTGAGGGATTCCTGGCGGCGCCATTGCGCCAGAGGTGCCTTTTATTTGGATAATTTCACGCCAGTTTACCGCCCCATAGACACAGATGGCGAACAAGGCGCCCAGGGTATCCGCCGTTATATCCTTCTGCGCATCCCAGACATCGCCCTGACTGCCTAATACCGCGAGACCCGCCTCAGGATCGGCAAGCAACGCAAATTGCCATTCGAAAACTTCATACAGGGCCGCTACCCCCAAAATGGCGAGAAACGGAAATAACAGCAAAATCAGGCTTGAGTTCACCAGACGTTTTTTCATCAGCAACTCGGCAATCGGGTAAGCATAAAACCCGACACTGAAATGCGCCAGACGATCAAAATGATTGCGCTCAAAGTCAAACAGTGCTGTCACCCATGCAAAGGGGACGTTGGCGAAGGTAAAATGCGCACCAATCGTGTGCAGCACCACCAACACCGACATGGCCAGATAACTCAATGGTGAGAACACATGGCGGCGGTGCAGCCACGCGATGAACGCCATCAGCAGGACGATAGGGAGGTTCTCGGTGAACCAGATGACGCGATCAAATGGCGCTATGGCTAAGTAGGTAAACAGCACGGCGTAGCCGCCGAAAAACAACCAAACCAACCGCGGACCTCGAGAGACCTTGCGCTGTTGCAGATTGACCATGTTAGACGGCCTCCGCCTGAACCTCGGCCAGATGCTCGACCCAGAACACAGTCCCGCCTGCCACAGCGGCGGGAATGAGGATCAAATTGAGTAGTGGAATCGCCACCAGCACGTAGGCAATGGTACCGAACAACAGGGCATCGAATTTATTACTTGCCATCCGCCGACGCAGCTCGGAAAAACTGATCTCATTATTGTCGGCAGCATAGTCGGCGAATTGGATCGTCATCATCCAGGCCCCAAACGCGAGCCACAGAAATGGTGCCAGGGCGTTGAACACTGGAATGATGGATAGAATCAACAAGCCCAATAAGCGCGGCAGGTAGTACGCGAGCTTAATAAACTCCCGACTAACGGATCGCAGGACCACCAACGTAAACGGCGTGCTAGAGGTCAAGGGCCGTCCTAACAGATACTCCTCGACCTTGACCGACAGGATGGCATTGAACGGCGCAGCAATGATATTACCGACGATCAAAAAACCATAGAGCAGAATCACAAAGCCAACCAAGAGCCCCAGCACACCAATAATCCAAGACAAAAAACTCGCCCAGTCCGGCAAACTGCCGGCAATGTAGGCCATCCACTGATCATATTGGGCTATGCCATAGGCGATAAAAAAACTCAGCACCACCACATTGATCAAAAACGGAATCATCACATATTGGCGCAGCCCGGGTTTGAGTATCAGGCCCAAGCCCTGACTGAAGCAGCCCAATCCATTCATCCGTGAATACTCCTGTTCTAGGTTAAGTTGTGACCAATCAACCACGGCTCGATTTTGACACAGTCGCTGATACTGAGGTTAATGAAACCGATGTCCCGAGACATCCTTCAGACTCGCCAGCACCCAATGTCCATGGCGCCGAAATTCAGCAGATGGCTGTACCAAATCAGGCACCTGGACCACGGTCATGCCTGCCGCCAGCGCCGCCAGCACGCCATTTTCCGAGTCTTCCAGCGCCAGTGCCCGCTCCGGCGCAATGTTCAACACCTGCGCTGCCTGCAGATAAATATCGGGCTCAGGCTTACTGCGCTGCACGCAGTCACCACCGACGATGTGGTGGAAGTAATCCAACAGGCCAGCGTCCCGCAGCTTCTCGCGAGCACGAGCCGTGGCCGTCGAGGTCGCTACCGCCACCGGCAACCCCAAACCATTGATCGCCTCAAGTAGCGCCATGGCGCCAGGCTTCACGGGAATCGGCGCCGCTGTGACTCGCGCCTGATGCAATTGCTCCCAGCAAGCACTGAACGCTTCGATCTGAATCTTGCCCGCCAGACCCTCGGCCAAAATCATCTCGCCCCGCTGCTGATTAGTACCTATACAGCGATAAAACAACGCTGTTTGGTCTCCCAGCGCCAATTGCACGCAGGCCTCAGCAAAGGTCTCCAGGGCGATGCGCTCGCTGTCCAGCAACAAGCCATCCATGTCAAAAATCACACCACTAAAATCTTTCATGCAACGTCTCTTGCTGCTTGCGCGATAACCGCTTGAATGCCATCACAAGTCCTAGGCTGAACTCGACAACAGACTTGCACTGCGGATTTAACAATCCCAGCGCGACAGCCCACACAGGCCAAAATGCCTAGCGAATCTCTCGCCAAACATCATGTTTACCCGCATCGGGGTCATCCACCAGGGCTGATTCGGTATCAAACACCATGGTCTTGCGACTCGACAAATCATAGGCTGGCCAACCGGGATTGCCGGTTTGGATAAATTGAATCCAGGCGGCATGCATGTCTTCTGCCAGGGCTTCCGGCACTTCCCCCTTGCCAAGAAAAATGCTCACGCCGGGCTTATTCAAATTGTTAAAGACAAAGGGAATCTCCAGCGCGTGAGTCGCCTTTAAATGGCCGGTTCGAGATTCCCAACTGAACAAATACATCCAGGTGTGCGGCGTGTGGGCAGCGCGAGCCTCGGCCAGACGCAGTGCCGGCACTCGAAAGGTATAGTCAGTCGACAGAGCGATCGACAAGGCGGTGGTGGACATTTCCGGGTAAAGCCCTTGATAACAATCAATCAAAGCCTGGTCACCACCGTAATGCCCAGCTTCCTTGGCCAACTTCTCGGCATCGACTTTGCCTTGAATGAACAGGGTTGCTTCATCTTTATTGGTCCCGGTGAGCACGGCCACATTCGCCGCCATGCCGTCTCGAATCGCCATCAGAGGACTACCCGGCAATATGGCACTGCCTTCCACGGGGTAAAACGCAGAAACGGTACCAAGGGCACCACGTAAGGTCTCATCCACACGGGTCTGCGCCGTGAGGATATCATCGGCAGTCGCCGCCAACACACCGTCCATGTCCTGTGTCTGCATGGCATCCAGAAAAGCGTCTGCCACCAACTCACCCTGCGCCACTGTTAATGTATGCTGGGCACCACCACTTTGGGGGATCGCCTGCTGGAATAAGCCCTGAGCACGGGCTGAGCCGAGCAGTGTGCAGACGCTGAAACCACCGGCGGATTCTCCTCCAATGGTGACGCGATCTGGGTCACCGCCAAATTGGGCGATATTATCTCGCACCCACTCCAGCGCCATGATTTGATCAAGGATACCGTTGATACCGGAAGTGGCATAATCCTCCCCGAACCGGGACAGATCTGTAAAGCCCAGGGCACCTAATCGATAATTAATACTGACGGTGACGATGTCACCGTTGTGTGCAAACTGCGCACCGTTATACCAGGGCACGGCACCCTGGCCGGTCCGGTAGGCGCCGCCATGAATCCAGAAAAAAACGGGTCGCTTGCGATCATCCGCCGCCGGCGTCGAGATATTCAGGAACAGACAATCTTCACTCCAGGGCACCGGCACACTGTTGGTCATGCCACCAGTGGCCACCTGTGGGGCAGCACGACCAAACCGAGTCGCGGACCTGACCTCACTCCAACCCGGATGGGGTTGGGCCGCCATAAAGCGTCGCGCACCGATCGGCGCTGCTGCATAAGGAATACCCGAGAACATCAAGATATCGTCTTTTACGTGACCCTGAACCGGGCCTAGGGTGGTCGTCACAATCGTCATATTTTGATTACCTTCAACAACGCAGAGGGTCGTGCCTCGTCAGTCAGCGGACCGATGAGGCACGCTAGGCAGTTAGATTCGCTCAATGATGGTTGCTGTGCCCATACCGCCACCGGTACACATGGCGATCAGCGCCGTGGTCTTGTCGCGCCGCTCGAGTTCATCCAACACAATCTGAATCAACATGGGACCGGTCGCGCCGATGGGATGCCCGAGGGCAATAGAGCCGCCAGCAACATTGATAATGTCGTCACCGATGCCTAGGTCTTTTTGAAACTTCAGCACCACGGCCGCGAAGGCCTCATTGACTTCGAACAGATCGATATCCGCTTTAGTCATCCCCGCCTTACGCAGGCAGATTTCTGCTGCTGGTCCCGGCGCGGTGAGCATGATCACCGGCTCAGTGCCGGCGGTGGCTGTCATCACGATTCGAGCTCGTGGTTTAAGCCCGTGAGCCTTGGCATACTTGGGTGACGCCAGCAGAATAGCGCTGGCACCGTCGACCACTCCGGATGAATTCCCGGCGTGGTGCACATGGGTCATGGCTTTGACATTTGGGTAAACCGATTTGCAGATATCATCAAAGGTTCTCACCTGACCGTCGTACAGCGTCTTGCCCATTTTCTCAAAGGACGGGTTGAGTCCAACCATTGTCTCCATGGTCGTCCCTGGACGCGGGTGTTCGTCACGATCGAGGGCCAGACGGCCATCTGAGTGATAAATGGGCACTAACCCGCTCTTGAAATACCCGGCTTCGATGGAGGCCTGGGTGCGCTCCTGACTGCGCACGGCATAGCCATCCACATCTTCGCGACTAAAACCTTCAATGGTCGCAATCAGGTCCGCCGAAATACCCTGGGGTATCAAGGGGTACTGCTCGAACAGATGAGTATTGTTAGCCGTAAAACCATCGGTGTGGTTCGGTGCGTAGCGAGACATGGACTCAACGCCACCACCGATGACCAGGTCTTGATGGCCGGCCATAATGCTCTGCGCCGCCACCGTCACAGCCTGTTGTCCAGAGCCACAGAACCGATGTAACGTGACGCCAGGGGTGGTAATGGGCCAACCTGCATCCAGTACTGACATTCGAGCAATATCGTGGGCATGGTCACCGGTACCCGAACCGTTGCCAGCAACAAAGTCTTCGACATCAGCCGGATCAAACCCGACCTTGTCTTTCAGGCCATTGAGCACCTGGGCCATAATTCGCTGCGGATGAATCTCAGACAGACTACCTACGCCCGGCTTGCCTCTGCCTCGTGGGGATCGCACACCGTCAATAATCCAGGCTTCACTCATGCTATTTCCTCTTCTTTAGCTCATGTTATAGTTGATTGATTGGCACCGATTGTACTGCGCCAGCGGGGTCATGTCACAACCCCAGACAGTCCTTATTTTCGAAGGCGACAGCCCCAAAATCGCCAATTAAAACGCCTGTGAGCGAGGCCCATGACGTTGGCCAACAGGTCCAGCCAACACACAGGCCGACGTGCGGCTTATCAGGCCTGCGCCAGTGACGCCGCCGGTCGATCCGCGGCGACAATCGAGACCCGCTCGCCATAACGACTGTGAGGATGATAGTCCCAGATGGCATGATGCTGAGTGCAGCGATTATCCCAAAATGTCAGCGTATTCGGCTGCCATTGCACCCGGCACGTGAGTCGAGGCGTCGAATCAATGTGGCGGAACAACATGTCCAGCAGCGCACGGCTCTCGGTGCGACTCAAGCCCTTGATATGACTGGTAAATCCCGAGTTCACATACAATAATTTTTTACCGGTTTCCGGGTGAGTGACGATCACCGGGTGCTCATGACGAGGATACTGTCCCTCTGCCGGTTGAATCTTATAGCTGCCTAAATAAGGTAAGGCACCATCATGAACCGCCGTGAGACCTGATAACAGGGACTTCATGGTGTCAGAAAGTAGCTCATAGGCCAGATACATATCAGCAAACAGGGTATCGCCACCGCCGCACGCCGGTACTTCGGTGATATACAACATGGAACCCATGGGCGGGTATTCGTCACAGGTGACATCCGTGTGCCAGCCATCACCTGCCGTATAAGCCGAATTCGCTGTGGTCTTGACCACCAGAATCTCCGGATTACTCGATCGCTGTTGATTCAACGGGTGGACGTGCAATTGTCCAAATTTGCTAGCGAAGGCTTTGTGCTGCTCCTGACTCAACAGCTGATCGCGAAAGACCAGCACCATATGATCCAGATGAGCCTGGTGAAGGGCTGAAAAATCTTCATTATTCAATGGCTGAGATAAATCGACACCCAGTATTTCAGCACCAATATGCGGAGTTAGCGTTCTGATTTCCATCGTCAAATCCCTTCAATGTAGATTAAGTCAATCGCAGGATGTTTGCGCGCCCGCTCGCCCTTATAGGCGATAGCGCCTTCAATACAGCCCTCATTACGGCAATCTATGCCACCAGCGTGACATAGATTGCTGCCATTTACACCGCTGGCGACGCGCTGGACAAACGACATACGGCAACAACCTTGAGCCCTTATTCTGCTACTTTCGATGCTGGAATAATACCTCTCGCCCCTGCGCCCGAGACTCAACGACAATAAAAGTCAAATTCAGCATGTCGGTTCGCGATCAGTATCACTACAATAGCTTTCACCGCAGCTCTGTCTGCAGCCAGTAAACACCGGACGTTTACCATCATCCACCAAAGGGAAACCCAACCATGATTCGAGTCATGTTGCACAACCCAGAGACCGGAACAACGACCACGGGCGGCATTGAATTAATCTCCCCCTGGCGCGACAGCAAAGACCTGCTCTGGGTTGATCTCTATGCCGAAGACCCGGCAACGGAACTGGCTTTTCTCGGCCAAGAATTTGGCATTCACAAATTGGCGGTGCAGGACGCTCAACGAGACCGGCACCCACCAAAGTTCGAAGAGTTTGACGGCTATTACTTTCTTTTACTGAAGGGCCTGTCGAAGGCTTCAGTGGGCATAAATTTTGAGACCATTCAAATCGCTATGCTGGTCGGCGAGCGGTTTCTGATCACTCGGCATAGCAACGAATCGAGGAGCATTGAGCAACTATGGGCGCTATGCCTGTCCGACGGGCGGGTCTTTCATAAAGGCCTGGCGGGTCTGCCCCCGCGCCTGGGACGGATGGTAGTCAATCGCTACCTGGATCTGCTGTTCAACATCGAGGCCAACCTCGACACCATAGAACAAGATCTGCTACTCCAGGATCCCAGTAACGATCAGCTCGGCATACTGACGACCTACAAAACCCGCCTTAGGATCATGCTGCGAACCTTCAATTATCACGAGCAGATCTTCAATCAGTTGCGGCACAATAAAGCCGTCACCTTTGGCGACCTACTCGAACATGAGTTCACGGATACCTATGAGCAACTCGAGCGTGCCGCATCATTGGCCAACCTGTACTACGACCTGTCAGACGATTTGATCAATTCATCGATCTCCATGGCCTCCCATCGCTTGAATGGCATCATGAAGGTTTTGACCATCGTGACTGCCATTTTTGTACCCTTGGGCTTCCTCGCTGGCCTGTATGGCATGAATTTTGAGAATATCCCCGAACTCCACTTCGAATACGGCTACTATGTTCTACTGGGATTGATGGCGACGGTCGCTGTCTCACTGCTAGCCCTGTTTCGAATCAAACGCTGGCTCTAAGCTTGACGACCGACTCAACCTCAACATGACCAACAGGTTCACTAGGCGCTCACTCACATAGGGACACAGACTCATCAGCGATTTCGTTTTCGATTGGCTCAACCAGCACCAGCAATGGGCACTTTACCTGGTGCCAGTGATCGCTTTCGCCGAAGCCTGCCCAGGGATTGGGCTGGTGGTGCCCGGGATCATTTTGCTCGGCGTCTGTACCGTGATGTATACGGAACAGATCGCCACACTGACACAGATGTTACCTTTGGCATTCGCCGGCGCCTGCCTGTCTGATCATGCCGGCTTTTATCTCGGCCGCTGGATCGGGCCTCCGTTCCATCAGACCCGCCTGGCACTGCGGCGCAAAGCTATGCTGGACAAGGCTGAGGCCATGTTTCGCCGACATGGCGAGTTCACCATCATCGTGGGTCGTATGGTGACGGCGATCCGCAGCTTTACCCCTCTGCTCACGGGCATCAGTGGCATGTCGCGATTTCGCTATAGCCTCATCGACACACTCGCTTGTGCGATCTGGAGCGCCGGGCTTGGCTTACTCGTGATCGGCCTTGATGACGCTGTCGGTCGTTTGGGTCAATAGAGATAAGGGCTTACCATCCAGGTCAGCCGGGAATTTCAGACCTAAGGACGCCGCCACGGTCGGAGCGATATCAACGCTGCGCGCCGCACCCGCTATATTTCCTGGCACAACCCCGGCACCATAGAACAACATCGGGATTGCTCGATCGTAATCATAAAGTGAGCCATGGGTCGTGCCGGTATTATCCGCGCGAATCACACAGTCAGGGTAAACCTGCAACATCAGGTCGCCGCTGCGCCCAGGCACTAATGAGTTCCGCAACAGGCGTGCCTCTTCAGTCGTTCCAGCCACAATCTCAGCCTGAGTCCAGGCCTGTTTGATGATGTCCACCGACTCAAAGTGATCCTTTAAATCGGCTTTTATCTGGCTAAAGTCGAGCTGATTCGCAGCCACGTAAGCGGGGTTTATATAGACCTGACTCCCCAAAATTTTAATCAAATCTGTGGGCAAATCGAAAGGGAAGGTTTCCCGCCAATAGACCGAACCATATAGCCGCGCCATAAACGGATAGAGATCCAACCGGCCACTTGGGCTCGGGCAACGCGCTGTCTTATTTTCTAGCTGCCACTCCGGTAAATCGGCAACGCCATGATCTGCCGTCAGCACTAACAGGTAGTTGTCTTCGCCGATGCTGCTATCCAGATAATCCATGAACTCACCCAGGGACTGATCCACCTGTGCCAATGTCGCCTCAGCTTCGGCACTGAAGGGACCATACAGATGACCCACGTTATCGTTGGCCGACAGGCTTATCGTCAATAAATCAGGCACCGCGTCTTGACCGAGCTGCTCGCGCGCTACCACAGTTCGCGCCAAGGCCATGGTCGCCACATCGAGAAAGGGCGAATAATAGAACTGACCACCTCGATCATCTAGCTCCCCGCTATTCAACGGGTGGCCACTGGTGCGCTGATATTTCGTGGACTCACCCGGGTAATCATCGGCTCGAAAGTGCCCGGCTGAATGCTCCCAGGTGGCGGGCACGCCAGACAGGAAACCTTCGGGACCATTAAATACCTTTACATAATCCGGTAACGCCGCCTGATAGTAGGCGCTACTGGTAAACTGCCTGGCCTTGGCGTTATACCAAAAAACGCCATCAGGATGCTGGCCGCCCATCACAACGGCTGCCCGGTCCTTGCCTGATACCGAAAAAACCCGCGCCGTGGGCTGCTCAGCCTTGAGCCAGTCACCCAGCGTATCCACCTTGAGTAGTCTTGGTGAGCGGCCGCCTTCACCGTTGAGAACCCTTGCGTCTGGGTTGTCGTCATCAACGCAGTAACGACTTTGCCAGGACTGATTATCGACAAAATCATTCCCGGCGATACCCGCTCTGCCCGGTTGCACCCCAGTCACAATCACCGAGTGGCCAGGGCATGTATTCGTCACGCCATGATCAAGACTCGAATCGACAAAATTCCGCCCACTTCGCAACAGCCGGCCTAACCCACCAGGCATTGTCGTAGTCAATCGATCCTTGCGCAGTTGGTCAACCGCCACCACCACCACCAAGCGTGGCCCTGTCGACCCGACTTCAGCTTCAGTGGCGGCAGATGCCAAGCTAAAAGCCAACAAACTCGGCAAGGCCAGCAACATGACGAGAGCGTGTCGAACAAACCTGCTTGAGTGATAACGGATCATGAAGGGTCTCATCCTGAACAAAAAATACACATAAACGTTACCCGCCTGCATGGCCGATAGCTACGTTTGATCTAGTCAATCCGCGACATGGACTCGATGACAATCGGCGTCACCGGCACATCGGCGTAGCCGGCGTAATAATCGGTCTCAACATTCTCGATAGCCTTCACCACGTCCATGCCCTGGATAACGCGACCAAACACCGCATAACCGAAGGTCTTGCAGGTCAATGGCTTGCGCAGCCCACGGGTCAGCGCCTTCTGCCGCGCGGCCTCGTCCATTCGCGTGCAACTGGCCGCGCTGTGATCAAGATTGTTGTTGTCGCTGACATTAATATAGAACTGGCCGGTGGCACTGTCGATCGCCTCTGACCGGGCAAAGGCAAGGGTACCCTGAAGGTTTTTCAGACCATTATCCGCTTCGTTGCGAATCGGCGCCAAGTCCTCGATTTCACTGAGATCGAATCGATGACCACCGGTTTGAATCATAAACTCAGGAATCACGCGATGAAATATCGTGCCGATATACCGACCATCATCCACATAAGCCAAGAAATTGGCGACGCTGATGGGCGCCTGCCGGCTATTCAGCTCAAGCACCACATCACCGAGACTGGTCTGCATTCGAACCTTTTGCTCATCCGCCTGCACGGCGCTCATGGCCAGACACAGACCTCCCAGACAGATCAATGGCCAGGCTTGGACTTTACGTATGTGCTGCAAGCCTATCTCCAGTACCCACTTTCGACTGTTGTCACACCATCCCATGGTTGATCTCATCGACCGAGCTCTATTCTCTTTGTCTGCCATGCGCCGCAGCATAGACGAGAAAAGTGTCCTCAACAAGCCAGCAACCTGCTGGCAGCCTCGCCAGCAAACCGTTAGGATTTATCTTTTACGTTTTGGATCCCTTATCCCATGACTCGAGAACTTGATGCATTTCGAACCGAAACCCGCGCTTGGCTGGCCACGAATTGTCCGCCGGGTGCACGCGGGCCGGGCTTTATTCCTTGGGGTAGTCAAAAGATAGCCCTTGAGCCAGACACAGCACTGTGGTTAGAGCGCATGTCGGCTCGCGGCTGGACCGTACCCAGCTGGCCGCAGGAGTACGGTGGCGCCGGTGTGAGCCGCGAAGAATATATGGTGATCCAGCAAGAAATGCGCCGTATAGACGCCCGGCCGGCCCTCACCGGCCGCGGCATCAACTACATTGGACCCACCATTCTCGAGTTTGGCACCCCGGCGCAAAAAGCCCGCTGGTTACCCAGCATGGCCCGCGGTGAGGGCGGCTGGTGTATGGGTTACAGCGAACCGGCAGCGGGCAGCGACCTGGCTAACCTGCAGATGCGCTGCGTTGATGGCGGAGACCTGTGGCGCCTGAATGGTATGAAAACCTGGACATCGGATGGTATCTACGGCGATTGGATCTTTTGCCTGGTCAGAACCGCACCAGACAAACCCAAACATGATGGCATCAGCCTGGTCCTCGTGAAGATGGATCAGCCCGGCGTCAGGGTCAGGCCGATACGCCTGATCAGCGGCAACTCACCCTTTGCCGAGACCTTCTTCGAAGATGCTGTGGCCGCCAAAGATGATCTGATCGGCCCCATCAACCAAGGCTGGGGGATCGGCAAACGGTTGCTGCAATATGAGCGTTCAGTCCATGGTGGCGTCAATACCAGCGGCGCCCAAGTGGAACAAAAGACCCAGTCGCTGGCGGAAATTGCCAGGCACTACCTGGGTAGCGCTGCCGCAGACACCCGCCTCAGCGATCTGCAGTTTCGTAATCGCTTGCTGACATTAGAGATGAACAGTCGGGCCTATGCGCTGACCCAGCAGCGAATTATTGCCGAGACCCAGACCAGCGCACCATCATTGGCAACTTCCATCCTGAAAGTGAAAGGCGCGGAATTCACGCAGGAACGCACAGAGGTCCTGCAGCAAGCCATGGGCACTCAAGGCATCGGTTGGGAGGATGAGGGTTTTACGGCGGCAGAAATCGACGCGAATCGTGATTGGCTCACGACCCGCGCAGTTTCGATCTACGGCGGTACCAGTGAAATTCAAAAGAACATCATTGCCAAGCGAGTCATTGGCTTACCCGATTAGCCGCACGGGACAGGCTATCTAGCCCCTAGCGATAACCTTCAGCCACAGGGACTCGTGGCAGGCGCCACCAAGCAGCATCACAAGCCGCCATCAATTCATCATCAAGGGTCAGGGTGAGTGCGGCCAGGTTGGCATCTAACTGCTCGGGTCGACTCGCGCCAATGATCGCCGAGGTGACGCCTTTTTGCGCGAGCACCCAGGCCACGGCAACAGACACCATATTAAGATTCATTGCCTGAACGATGGCCTTGAGGGTTTCCACCGCTTCAAATTGAGCGTCATGCCAGTAGCGCGCCTGATACCGCTCGGCAGCCGTACCTAATGTAAAACGTGTGCCGGCCTGCGGATCTTGGCCAACCGTATATTTACCTGATAGAAAACCACCTGCTAAGGGGTTATACACCAGCACACCTAGCCCGGCATCATTCGCTAAGGGCAACAGCTCTGTCTCAATTTCACGATATAGCAGATTGTAACGGGGCTGGACTGACTGATAGCCACTAACCCCCAGCTTGTCAGCGGCACGTAATGCCTGACCCAGTCGCCATGCCGGGTAGTTAGAACAGCCAACATAGCGTACCTTGCCAGCCGTCACGAGATCGTCAAAGGCTCGCAGGGTCTCTTCAATCGGCGTCTTCGGATCAAAACCGTGACTCTGGTACATATCCACATAATCCGTCTGTAGACGCTGTAAGCTTTTATCTATGGATTCAATAATATGTTGGCGCGACAAGCCCATATTGTTAGGACCGCGGCGGGTGGGTGCGAAGCACTTAGTCGCCAGAATCAATTGATCTCGATTGCCCCGTTGCTTCATCCAACGGCCGATAATCGCTTCGGTATCGCCGATTGTTGCCCGTGTGCCGCCCAGCGGATACGCGTCCGCAGTGTCGAGAAAGGTCAGGCCAGCGCCAAAGGCTTTATCGAGAATCGTCTGGGACACCGCTTCATCCACTTGCAGGCCAAAGGTCATGGTGCCCAGACACAAGGCGGGTACTTCAAGGCCATGCTGGCCCAGTCTTCGATATTGCATAGAGTTCTCGCGCAAACTAGTCGTCGTGACTAGCAGTTAACGCATTTTGACCGGGAATAACAAGTAGCACCAGACACGAGCGACGTCGAATTTAGCCGGCCAGACGCCTTCCAACCACATCTGACCGGCTAAGCTTAAGTGTCGAGACTCACCACTTTCTGGCGTAGGGTAGGAATACGAAAGTTCCGTATTGAGTAGGGTATCATCAACATGGCCGGCGTCACGATCAAGGTTAGCAAAGTCGCAAAACTCAAACCTGAGACGATCGCCGATGCCAACAGCACCCAAAACGAAGCCACCGGACCGCCCATTTCGAATTCTCGACCGATCAGATCAATGGACACACCACTGGCCATGGGCAGCAGCCCAAAACCAGTCGTGAAAGTGGTGAGGAACACGGGCCTGAGGCGCAAACAACCGGTCTGAATGATGACTCGTTTGATATCCCAAGCTGGATTTTCTAGCCGCAAATAGTTAAAGGTATCGATCAAAACAATATTGTTGTTAACAATAATTCCCGCTAGCGCGACGATGCCGACGCCGGTCATAATCGCACTAAAGGGCTGATCGAGGAGCAGCAGGCCTAGTAGGACACCGACCGTCGACATGATCACCGCAGATAAGATCAGTGCCGCTTGATAGAAGCTGTTGAACTGCGTGACGAGCAAGATCCCCATCAACGCCAGAGCCAGCGCGAACGCTTTGCCGATAAAGCTCATGGAATTATTTTGCTCTTCATTGGCGCCCCGATACACAACCTCTAATGAGGGATCCAAATCTGCGGTCTCAACCCAGTCCTGGATCTCTTTGACTTTTTCATCAGCTAACACGCCAGTCACGGTGTTCGCCCGCACGTACATAATACGATGACCGTTCTGACGAAAAATGGTACTCACTTTGGCCTTAGCCTGACGTTCGACGAAGCTGCTGATGGGCACCTGACCTTCTTTGGTTGACACACGAAGTTCGTCCAACTGGGTGATTGCTCGGTATTCTTCGGGATAACGCACTCGAATATCCACTTCGTCATCTACATCATCCGGGCGATACTTGCCCACGAGCACGCCGTTTGTCACCAGCTGAATAGCCGCACCGACACTGGCGATATCCGCGCCGAGCATAGCCGCTTTTGCTCGGTCGACATTGATCTCCCATTCAATACCCGGTACTGGCGCCGTATCGTCGACACCCACAAGGCCCGACAGCGACTGCACATACTCACTCAGCCGTCGGGTTTCTCGGGCCAGTATTTCCAGGTCGCTGCCAATGACTTGGATCTGAATATCCTTACCCACGGGCGGACCATTTTCGACCTTGAGCATCTCGGCCCGAACACCCGGCACATCACTGATAGCCTCGCGATAGGCAGCCTCGACCTCGTAGCCATTAATATCTCGTTGCCTTCGATCGGAGATTTCAATAAACATACTTCCGATTTGATCGGCAGAGGAGCCGCCGCCAGAGCCTACGCTCAAACCACCGCCGCCACTACGCGTATAGATACTTTGATAATTGCCCACAGCGAGAATTCGTTGTTCCACATCAACGACGATGTCACGGAGCTCGGTCGAGGAAAAATTACCCTTGGCCGCCACATTGACACCTGTGAAGGTCGGGTCCACATTCGTAAAAAACTGCATGCCGTTGTTGGCTTCGCCATACCATCGAACGATCCCGAACAAGACCAGCCCAGCAATGGTCACCACCACAAAGGGGTGATTTGTGGTAAACCTAAGCACCCGTGCATAAGCGCCCAAGGCACCACGCAGCTCATCGAACCGGCCCTCATCGACTTTGCGATTAACGCTATCCACTTCGGGCTTGACCTTGCTCAGCAGCGCACCGAGAACCGGCGCGAACAACAGCGCATATAACAACGAACCGGCCATGACCGCAAAGACAGTCACCGGCAGATAGCGCATAAAGCCGCCAACAACGCCGGGCCAGAACATCAAGGGTAAAAATGCCGCCAGCGTCGTCGCCGTTGATGCAATCACAGGCCAGAACATCCGATTGATGGCATACAGATAAGCCTCCCTGGGCGTACTGCCATTACCCATCTCCCGGTCTGCCAGTTCGATCACGACAATCGCCCCGTCAATCAGCATTCCCAGCCCCAACAACATGCCAAACATCACCATGAAATTGTAGGTAAAGCCGAGCAGATTGACGACGATAAAGGCAAACAGAAAGGAAAAGGGAATCCCCATCGCGACCAGCAGACCCGACCGTAAGCCGATCGCGGCGACGACCACCGTCAAGACCAAAAACATGGCCGTCGAAATATTGCCTTGCAGTGTACTGATCTGCTCAATCGTTTCGGGCGCCTGGTCGGCCAGATAGCTGACTTCCACATTCGCCGGGTAATGATGTCGCAAGGCTTCAGTGACTATCTTGACCTTGGCAACGGCATCCACCAGCGAGACGCCCTTGCGCTTGGACACTTCGACGGCAACTGCGGGCACACCATTGGCTCGCGTAAAGCTCTTCGGGTCTTTGAAGGTTCGCCTGATGGTGGTCACATCCCGCAACGTCACAACGCCGTTAGGCGTGGCAGTCACTGGGATTGACAAAACATCCTCAGCAGACTCGATTAGACTGGGTATTTTGACGCTAAAGCTACCGCGACCGGTATCAACGGCGCCGGCCGCGATCAGCCGATTATTGCGTGCCACCGCCTGAATCAATTGATCATTACTGATACCATAGGCTTCGAGTTGGGCCGGATCAATAACGGCTTCCAGCAACTCTTCACGTTCACCGTTAAGGTTGGCCTCAAGCACTTCAGGCAAACCTTCAAGCTCATCTTTGAGCTCTCGCGCCAGCCGGTAGAGCACTCGATCTGGCACACCGGCACCGCCTAAGCTGACCGTAATAATGGGGAAATCTCCTGCTGAGACCTCGTTGATAATGGGCTCTTCTGCACTGCCCGGCATCTTCGCCTTGGCCTTATCAACCGCCTCACGCACATCTACCAGCGCCTGATTGGCGTCGAAGCTGTAATCAAACTCAATCACGACCGTCGCCGCACCCTCGCTGGAATAGGAATTGACCTCTTCAACGCCGACAATGGTTTTGAGTTCCAACTCTAACGGCCGTGCTAGTAGGCGCTCGGCATCCTCCGGCGAAATACCTTCATGGGGAACAGTCACGACGATGATAGGGACTGACACGTCTGGGTTAGACTCGACCGGTATGCTCAGATAAGCCATGATACCAGCGCAAACAATCACCGCCATCAGGGACAAAATAGTTCTCGAGCGGTCGATACAGGAAGCTATGTAGCTGGACATATCGCGACTTGCCTTTAAAAATAATTACATGATGACTTAACCGCGGTTACGACACGGGTACGAAAACTGCGTTATTGGTAAACCACAGAATACAAGCGGATAGCGCCTAATTTCGCACCAGGCCAGCAAGCGGTGTTAAATCCATAACGACGATCTGACCGTCAAACACTTCTTCTTGACCAACGGTGATCAACTTGATGCTCGACGGCAGTCCCTTGACCCAGACACCCTCTGCCTCTTCGCTGACAACCTCGACTTTAACAAACCGGACGGTATTGGTCTCATCGACGATTCGAACACCAATGTAACCCGCATCGTTCAATACCAAGGATGCTGGCGATATTAAATGAGCCCGATCCACACCGACGGGCACCTTCATGTCGGCAGTCATCCCCGCTCGCATCCGGTCAGCTGAGTCGTTGACCGTCACCTCAATGGGATAGGTTCTTGTCGCCGCGTCGGGCACGCGGCTGATAAAGCTGATTAAGCCGGTAAACTGATCACCGGTGATCAATGTGACTCGAACCTCATCACCCAGGGCGACCTGGCCGATATTCTTTTCGGACACCTGGCCGATGACCAACATCGGATCGATCTCCATCAGTGTCACACACACCTGGCCAGGACTGAGATAATCACCAATTTCCACCGGCTGACTCTCTATCACACCGGCAAAGGGTGCTCTCAAACCGGTTTTCAACAAAGCGAGTTCGCCCTGTTTAGCTCGCGCTCTGGCACTTTCAAGGGTTGCATTGGCTTTTGCGACATTAATTTCAGACTGCAGCCCACGACGCTTGAGATCCAACACGCCGTCATACTCTAGTTGTGCGCTCTTGAGCTGGGCACGGGTTTCATCAAGCTCACTCTGGCGCGTATCCACCGCAATCTGACACAGCAAATCTCCCGTACTGACTCGAGTACCCTTCACTGCGGGCAGCGCTTCAATTCTACCCGCAATTTCTGCCTTGACCTGGACCACACGATTGGCTCGAGTCTGCCCACGAACCGCGAGGAGATCCTGCCGTTCTATGGCCTGGCTTTCCACGCCTCGAACAATCGGCGCAGATTCAAAAGCAACATTCTTCTCCGCCTCAGACGCCGTCAGGGTGCTGGGCACCAGCTCGCCGGACAACAACCAAGCGCCCATGGCTAGCGCGATCATTAACGCGATTGAACGCTTGTTATCCACTGTTTTTACTCACCGTCGTTGCTCACTATCGTTGCGTTCACTATTTGCGATTGATCTGGGCCCGTCGAGTTCGACGGCTGCCAATCTGGCCTTCACTGGCGCAGGCTATCAAGCGGCAATGACCCATCTGTTATGCGCCCTTTTACGCGCGCACAGCTTATTTGGATCACCCATGCAATGCAAGTTTGAATCACCCAGGAAACGTCAAAGTAAACCGCAAAACGCACCCATCTGCGGTCAACACGGCGAATCATAAAAGAGTCTAAACTCACATTCGCGCAATTGCGGCAAGCGGTGCTTAACTTACGCCGAAACGACAATTCTGCGCCATTTTTGCCTTCGAATGGTATCCTGTTAGCCCATGAGCCTCATTGAGGTGTCAACAACACGTGTAGGTAAGGCAATCCCATGATGGAAATAGTGAGTACCGCCCTGGTCTTCTTTCTGATCATGGATCCCTTGGGCAATATTCCCCTGTTCCTGTCAGTGTTAAAGGATGTGGACTCGACACGGCAACTGAAGATTATCTTTCGCGAACTGTGCATCGCTTACGCGGCCCTACTGTGCTTCTTATTTGGTGGACACTATGTCCTGGATTTTTTAGGACTTTCACAGGAAGCCATCGAAATATCTGGCGGCATCATTCTGTTTCTCATCGCCCTACGGATGATCTTTCCGGTCCCTAACGGCATATTTGGTGACAGCCAGGCCGGTGAACCCCTGATAGTGCCGCTCGCCATACCCGCTGTGGCGGGGCCGTCGATTCTGGCGGTCCTGATGTTGATGACGACAACACAACCCATGTTACCCTTGTTTATCTCCCTCACCAGCGCCTGGATACTGACAGCAGCCATTCTACTTGCCGCCGCCCCACTGCATCGGATGCTCGGGCGTCGGGGCCTGATCGCTATTGAGCGGCTGATGGGCATGCTGCTGGTCATGATGTCCGTGCAAATGATGCTCAATGCGCTGCGCTCATTTGATTGGGCCGCCAACTGACACTGTGCTCTGCATTTGGCGCTCTGTATTTGGTGCTCGGCATTTGGCGCGATTCAATGGCATACTAAGCCCCAATCTTTACCTAAAAAATTTGCCTAAGAACATTTGCCAACGAACCTTCAATTGGCGAAATCATGAATTCATTAAAACGGTGAGACACCCATGAGCAAACTCCATCAACACCATGTTGTTATCGTCGGCGGCACTTCCGGTATTGGCCTGGCGACTGCCGTGCTGGCAAGAGATGCAGGCGCCACGGTCTGGGCTGTAGGACGCTCAGCGGAACGCGTGGCAGCAGCCGCTGCAGCAAACCCGGGCATTCAATTTGAGACTCTCGACACCCATGACCGGGCAGGCTTACAGGCGCTATTTTCGAAAATCGGCACGATCAATCATGTGGTCGCTGCGGCCACCGGCGCCAATCGCACCATGGCACCCTTTCTCGACCAAACCCAGGATCAATTTCGCGAGGCTTTCGACAAATTCTGGGGCTATTGTAATGTCATTCGTGAATCAGCCCCGTTTCTCGCGGCCGATGCCTCGATCACACTCGTCAGCGGCAGCCCCGCTCGCAAGTGCAATCCCGGTATGAGCTCGATCTCCTGCGTCGGCAGTGCCGTCGAAGCCTTAACCCGGGCTTTAGCAGTGGAAATGGCCCCAACAAGAATCAATGTCGTCGCTCCCGGACTGATCAGCACCGGCATGTTCGATCGACTCGGCGATCAACGAGACTCGGCATTAGCCCAAATGACGCAGAACTTACCTATTAACCGCCCCGGTCAGCCAGAAGAGGTTGCCAGCGCAATTTTGCTGACCCTGACCAACGGTTACATGACTGGCAGCACCCTTGATGTCGATGGCGGCACCCTGCTGCCCTAGTCCCTTGGTTCTGTTGGCGGCCTTCAGCGGGTGATTTTTTATGCCGCTGGGCCGACCAACAGATTCCTGCGGTGCAATTCGAGCAACAATTGAGCCGCCGGCAGTGGCCGGCAGTAGTAGTAACCCTGAATGTAATCGCAACCACTGGACTTTAGCCATTGCAGCTGCTCGTTCGTTTCAACGCCTTCAGCCAAGACTTTTAAATTCAAGTTATGTCCGAGCGTAATAATCGCTCGCGTAATCTCGCGGCCATCAGCGCTCGTGGTAATGTTCTGGATAAAGCTTTGATCTATTTTCAAAGTATTGAGCGGAAGACGATTCAGGTAGGCAAGTGACGAATATCCCGTACCGAAGTCATCAATACTGATACCTATACCCATGGCGTGCAGCTCTTTGAGTATCACGATAGTGCGCTCAACATCTTGCATGACGACGCCTTCGGTAATTTCCAGAATAAGAGCTGAGGGAGAGATCCCAGTTTCGCGGACAACATCCCGCACAAGTTCTACCAAGTGACCGTCAAACTGTCGTGCCGACAGATTGACTGCAACCTGGAAACTCTGAAATCCCGCTAGTTGCCAACTGCGAAGCTGCTGACAAACTGCCCGTAACACGAACTCACCCAACAGCACGATCAAACCGGTTTTTTCCGCGATTGGGATAAAGTCAGTGGGGGAAATTATGCCACGAGTTGGGTGCCGCCATCGAACCAGGGCCTCCATACAGACCATTTTCTCCGTGATGGCATCAACAATCGGCTGATAGTAGATCTCAAATGCCTCATCAAGTAGCGCTTGCTCCATACCGCTCTTGAGCTGCAGAAAAGTCAGCGCCGTTTCATACATATGGCTATCAAACATAACTTGAGAACCGGCGCCTTCAAGCTTGGCTCGATGGATGGCATTGTCCGCGTCGCGAATAATTTCGGCGGTCGTGTGATAGCCGTCGTGATGCAGCACAATGCCAATGCTGGCGGACAGATCCATGGTGGTCCCCTGCACGCTCAGAGGAAGACGGATCGCCGCCTGAATATTACGACAAACCTCTATCGCTTCGGCCGCCGTATCAACAGGGTCGAGCAGAAGGGCAAACTTATCACCGGTGAAACGCGAGACCGTATCCTTCGTCCCTACTGTCGAGGCGATACGCTCGCCGATCTCCCGTAACACTTGATCACCCTGCTCGTGACCTAGACCTGAAGTTATTGCGCTAAAATCATCTAGACCGATAAACATCACGGCAAACAAAGCTTGATCGCTGCCGCTTCGGCGCAGTAAAGCAATCCCCAGATGATCCATAAATAAGGCGCGGTTCGGCAAGCCTGTCAGCGGATCAAAGAACGCACTGCGGCGAATTTCTTCCTCATAATCTAGCTGCTGGCTGATATCCCGAAAAGTAATGACCATAAGATCTGCATCTAGACTGCCGTTGATGCTGACCGCGATTTCCACGGGTAGCACACCACCTTGTTTGTTGCGAACACGCTGGCGACAGCGTCGGTCCGGTGACACGCTGCGACTCAATTCGACAAGATCAAACGCTGCACCCTCGGGGCTGAAGGGAAGTAATCGTAAGACTTCTGTCAGGGTACTGGCCCGCGCTTCTTCTTGAGTCCAACCCATCAATGCTTCGGCGACCGGGTTCAGCATCAAAATCTGGCCATTCAGATCAGCCGAGATGACCCCATCGCTGACGTTCGACAGCGTCGCATCCAGCTGGCGTCGAGTATCAGCAAGGTCTTTCTCCATGACATGCTTATACAGGGCCATTTCAATATGGATTTCCAGCTCACGGTTATCAAAGGGTTTGAGTACATAACCATAAGGATCAGCCCGTTTGGCACGCTCAAGGGTCTCCGCATTAGAGTAGGCGGTGCAAAAGATCACGGGCACATCGTATTGCGCGCGAATGTTAACCGCGGCTTCGACGCCGTCCAGCGCGCCCTTTATATTGATGTCCATCAATACCAGGTCAGGACGCAGGCGTAACACCTTCTCCACCGCTTCTTCACCTCGCGACGCTGTGGCCAACACTTCGAAGCCCATGCGGGTTAACCGCGCCTTTATATCTCTGGCCACAAGGATTTCGTCTTCGACAACTACGAGTGTTTTCTTAGACATCATGTTTCACCTTTTGTGGAAATGAAACCTCAAATCTAGCCCCCCCGTTATTCTCAAAAGTAATCTCTCCGTCAAGCTGCTGAGTCAAGATTGATACAATCTCCATGCCCATGGTCAATGCAGCATCAACATCAAATCCGGCAGGCAGACCAATACCGTCGTCACGAATGTGCAACACATAACGACCTTCGACTTGCGAAAATTCAACAAATATGTTGCCTTCACCTTGTCGCCCAACAAATCCATGCTTCAGCGAATTGGAAATCAACTCATTAATAATCAAGCCGCAGGGGACCGCTGAATCAATATCTAACGAGACGTTAGTCACGCGAATATCGAGACTCACAACAACACCCGGAACCTCATAGAGGTGGCGCAGACCGCCGGCAAGCATTGTTATGTAGTCGTCGAAATCAATTTCAAGCAAATCCTTAGACTGATAAAGATTTTCGTGAATCAACGCCATAGACTTAATGCGCTGCTGGCTTTCGCCAAGCAATTCAGCAAGCTGTTCATTACCCGCCGACTCAGCCTGAATACTCAACAGACTGGACATGACCTGCATATTATTTTTAACCCGATGGTGCAGCTCTTTAAGCAACAACTCCTTTTCTCTTAAGGATTTTGCTAATTCTCGCTGCACTAACATGGTTTCAGCGATTTCATGCTCGAGCGCTTGAGTTCTATCGGCAACCAAAACTTCCAAATTACGTCGATGGTCAGCGAGTTCCGATTCAGTGCGCTTTCTCTGCGTGACGTCACGGGCAATGCACACATAGGCTGTCACGTTATCTCGCGTATCACGCACCGCTGCCATCGTTACATCGGTGGTCACAACCAGCAATCCGCTTCTCGAATTGACCTCACCGTGCCAGCGCCCTTCAGAGCGTAAACCCTCTGTAGAATTGCGTACATCGCCAGGATCTGTGAAGAGCAACTTCGAAATCGACTTACCGACGGCGTCTTCAGGCGCGACACCCAGTATTCGCGCAGTCGCATGGTTGGCATACATTAACTTTTTATCTGCATCAGCGATCAACACACAATCACTGGCCAGATCAAGTGACTCAATATACAACTGCAAGCGGGCGCTGTAGCGTAACTCGGCCTCTCGCCGTAAGCGTCGCGCATTGGCAACTTGTAATTGGTAAAGTCCCCCCAACGCCAGCACTAGATAGACCGCATAGGCCCACCATGTCGCCCATATAGGTGGCAAAACGGTCAATTTCAGCAGGGTCGGCGCAGGGTTCCAGACACCGTCATTGTTCGAACCCTTGACCTTGAAGGTATATTCTCCGGCATCCAAGTTGGTATAGGTGACCTGCCGCAGGCCTTTAACGTTCACCCAAGCTTGATCAAAACCTGCCAACATATAACTGAACTGATTCTTCGACGGCGCAGTAAAGTCCATCGCGCGGAATTCGAAGCCAATCACAGAGTCGTCGTAGGCCAACTCGATTTCTGTCATGTGGGTGATCGGCTGACTGAACCTCTGCGCTAGATTAAATTTAGAAAATTGGGTTATTCGTACCGGCGGAACATAGGCATTGCCGCTGATGCGGGCAGGATCAAAAGCATTGAAGCCATGACTCCCACCAAACAAAAAACTGCCATCTTTGAGCTGCAGATAGGCACCGCTGTTGAAGTCATCGCTCTGTAACCCGTGTTGAGCGTCGTACAGCGTAAATTCGCCAGTGATTGGATCTAAGACGCTGAGGCCCTTGCCGCCACTAACCCAGATTTTACCCTGCTGATCTGCGAGCATGCCGTAGACAGCATCACTGGCAAGGCCTTCAGCCTTGGTATAGCCAGTGAACTGGCCCGTCTCCAAGTGATACAGATTCATACCCCGATCTCGAGTGCCCACCATGATTGAACCATCCACGGCGAGTAAGGAGATAACGTTGTTACTCGTCAGACTGCCCGGGTCGTCAGGCTGATGGGTTAAGCTCTGGACTTTGCCGCTATTCGGATCAAGCAGCATGACACCGCCGCCGTCGGTTGCGATCCACATGACTCCGCCAGGCCCCTCAATGATACCCAGCGCTCTCGAGTCAAAGGCCACACTCGGCTCATGATCAGCGCCTGGATAGCGTCGAAATTTGCCAGCCCCGAGGTATCTATTCACGCCCCCGCCATAAGTGGTCAACCACAACTGCTCATGACTATCCACATAGATTTGGCTGATCGCATCAGCGCTGATAGACGACAAATCCTCCGGGTCATGGGCATAGGTACCAACGACCACATTATCTTTGATCAACGTGACACCACCTGCCATGGTACCTACCCACAAGACATCTTCATAAAACTTCAACGACATGACGAGTTGATTGTGCAGGCCAAGCGGCAGGTGGGAAAAATTCATAAACTGCTGAGTTTGCTTGTCCCATTTACTCAAGCCCTCAAATGTACCAATCCAGATATCCCCCTGTGGCGACTCAGCGAATGAGGTGATGGCATTACTCGACAAATCAATATCTCGGCTGGCACTCTTGAGAAAATGCGGAAAGGTTTCGGTACGTGCATTCCACTTACTGATACCGTTAAAGGTTCCGACCCAGATCACGCCACCGCGATCCTGAAACAACTCGAAGACCGTGTTATCGCTGATGCTATGCATATCTGTCGGGTCAGTCACATAATGACCAAACCGGCGATTTTTTTTGTTCCACAGATGTAGACCACTGTCAGTACCCACCCAGACATCGCCATCCTGGTCTTTGAGTAGCGACCGAGCTCGCTTGAACTCAGAGATTGGCAGTCGTTCCGCTGTGCCTGCCTGCGTATCAAATATTGACACACCGCCGTTAAAGGTAGCCAGCCAGAGCAGTCCCGGTTCCACCTCAATAATAGCTCGAATATAGTTGTCACTAATGCTGGCTGGGTCGTCTGGGTCGGTACGATAATGGGCGAAGTTTTGCTTCACTTCATCAAAGCGATTCAGACCACCGAGCTCGGTGCCCACCCAAATTTTCCCGAACGAGTCTTCAAAAATAGCTCTAACACTGCCCGCACTGAGACTCTTCGGATCAAGTGCATCATGATGGTAATGCACCATTTGACGTTCAGTATTCATGCTGACCAGACCAGTACTGGTACCGATCCAGATGCGGCCCGATGAGTCCTCGAACAGTACATGTATGGCACCGCGGTTCTCACCGGGTTCAGCCCCTGAAGGCGGATCTAAAGCAACGGACTCAAATTCATTGCTTGTTTCGTTATAGCGATTGAGTCCAGCATCAGTACCCACCCAAAGATTACCTTGCGTGTCGCTCAGCAAATCCCAGATAGAATCATGGGACAGCGATGCTGGGTCAGCAGGCCGATGGTAATAGGTCTCAAAATGATAGCCATCAAACCGATTCAGACCCTCTTGGCTACCCACCCAAATGAAGCCATCTTGATCCTGCGTGATAGCACTGACCGCGGCTTGCGACAGACCCGCTTGGGTTCCCAGTCGATCAAAAATTAAATTTCGATGGTCGGCCAGTCGCGTATGCTCCGCCGCGACAACGGGATTCCAACAAAGTGCTAGCCATGTCAGCAACAGTGCATCGCATATCTGACGCAGACAGCTTGAAGAATGCGCTAACCGCGGTGAGAAAAGACGTGTCGAGGCCGAGTAGAAATAGCCCTCAATCACTCTTGCTCAACCCACTTGTCGATACTCACCAAAGCAGGCGTCAGGACACTGCTATTCTCTAGCACCGTCATATTCCAGATATAACCGCTATTTTCGGTGTCTCGCATATTCCAGATATAGCCGGCGTCCTGGGCAGCAGCCATATTCCAGATATAACCACTATTTTCGGTGTCTCGCATATTCCAGATATAGCCGGCATCCTCGGCACCAGCCATATTCCAGATATAACCGCTATTTTCAGCGTCTCGCATGTTCCAGATATAACCATTTTCTTCGAGGTTCGCCATATTCCAGATATAACCATTCGCCTCGAAATCACTCATATTCCAGATATAACCATTCTGCTCCAGCGCGCTCATATTCCAGATATAGCCCATATTCCAGATATAGCCCATATTCCAGATGTAACCCATATTCCAGATGTAGCCATCCGTTCTAGGCGTGACACCCATGTTCCAAATATAGCCGTCCGCGGTGGTCATATAGAAATTCCCATCGGCATCGACATTAGCGGGCCCACCAAAATGGGCTAGCCCCTGCAGATCCTGGTTAATATCTAACCCTAAGTTCACACATCCAGAGGCAGCGCTGTACACCGCGCTCCAGGCATTGATCAAACCTGCCCCTTGCTGAAACAGACTATAGGCCAGATCACCAGTTTCATTGGTCGCCGCCTGAGCTGACGCCATCAACCGACATTTAACATCATCCGGGCTCAATTCAGGGTGTACTTGCAACATCAGCGCTGCTACACCACTGGCAACTGCCGAGGCCTGCGACGTACCCGACATCAGAAAATAAGTATAACCGTCATGAAACTCTGGGTGCTCGTTAGCGATAACACTTTGCAGAGACATTTGGCCCATCATATGGCCACCGGGCGCAATAATTTCCGGCTTGACGAACCCTTCCAACGTTGGCCCGGCCGCGGAAAATGTTGCCAGGTAATCATCGCTCAGATCGTCTGGCGTATAGTGGTCCGTCATGGCGCCAACGGTGACCACATAGGGGACATTGCCTGGCACGCCAATGGTCATGGGTTCAGGTCCGTTATTACCGGCCGATACCAAAACCACGATGCCTGCACGCCAGGCAGCCATCACAGCCAAATTCAAAGGATCTTGCCAATAGTGAGACATGGGTGTGCCACTAAATGACAGGTTCATGACTCGAATATTGAATTCCTGTTGATGAGCGATGACATAGGCGATGGCGCGAATCACATGCAAGTAGTCACCTCGACCCTGCGTGTCGAAGGCGCGGACAATAATCAGGTCAGCGTCAGGGGCGATGCCGTGATAACTGCCAGGCTTGTTACCCGCCAGATCTAGCGTCTTGCGCGAACTCGCCAAGACACTAGCGATATGGCTACCGTGGCCATTCTCGTCCGTCATCGGTAGCGTTGTCGTATTCTCAAGGGCATCATAGTAAGCACTAATTCTCGGCTTGCCGACTGTATTCCGGCTTAAGGATTTATTCGACCAACTTCCCGTGTCGATAATGGCGACGCCCACGCCTTTGCCCGTAACACCTTGAACATGAAGCAGATCAGCATCAACCAGTGATGGGAAGAAGGTATCGCGCCGGCGCCCTTGCATGGGCAGGTTCGATTGACTCGCATATTCGATCATCAGCCCCTCGTCAAATTCGACAGCAATAGCATAGTCGTCAGGTAGATCGACTGCCGGTGCGGAGAACTCCAACGTCAGCACTGCGGTCTTCTTGGGCTTTAGGCGACCCGTCGCCTGAATAGCGACACCTTCCATCGGCTCATCAATAGCAATGGACTTACCGTCCCACAATATTTTCACCAAGACACCATTGGCTTCGGGCCAAGAGAGCGTCAATTGCGACAAATTGAGTTTGCGTTTTCCGAGGTTTAGTATCTCCCAACTGACCTGACGGCCCGTCACGTCCAGAGCCGGCGCACCCTTGACAGAATAAATCAGGGCAGCGGTTCGAAGATCTCTGTTGGCAGAGATACTCAGGACATTAGCATTACTTTTTAGCACCTGGATCTGGCGCTGCTTCAAGCTCACGACCACCATATTCAGCTCCGTGAACTCCTCTGTGACTGAGACGTGCAAGCCATCAAGTTGACGCTTAAGCAGGGCTAGATCACGGGCAACCACAAGAACGGGTACAAACACTTCTGCCGACGTGTCAGTAACAGAGCGCGCCATAACCGGGCCCGCTGCAGCGGCAACGACACTGTCCGCTATCATCGTTGCTGTGTCGCCCTCAACCAGAATATTACGCGCACCCGTTTCATCATCCGATTTCTTAGGGCGTTCGGTGTCATCCCAAAGAAAACGTACGAGATAATTAGCTTCAGACTCAGACTCAGACTCAGACTCAGCAGCGACAGTAGTGTTGGCGAGCAGAACGGTGATACAAACTAATACAGCGAACCATTTACAACTAAACATCATCAACCCCATGGTAACTACATCGAAACCCAACAACCGACAGGCTAACCTGAAAGTTGCAAACCGATTACCGCCGCTCAAGGCATGACGATGCTATATTCAATGCAGAAGTCATGCCAAAACATCCCTCGAGCCTATGTGATTGTATTCACTGAATATTAATATTTTTTAAAGTGCAACTGAAGAATATGGCGAACGGTTTCTGGTTATCTCGAAAAAATATGGGCGCCACATTCTTCATTTTTCTATATATGGCGAACCGTGGGCGAGGATTGATGAGCGCTCTGATGACGGTATCCTGTCGCGCAAAACCAAGTCATTTAGCCCCCTGCAAAAGTTCGTGTACCGGCATACCTAAGTGGCTAGACCTAAGTGGCTAGACCTAAGTTGCTATGCCTAAGTTGCTATGCCTACAGTTGTTATACGTGAGTTGTTAGGGAAAATTGGCTAACTACAACTAGGCTAGGACAATGGGGCTAGGACAATGAGGCTAGGACAATGAGGCTAGGACAATGGCGCTCGCAAGCGCCGATAAGTCGGCAATGACACCCCCAACAGTCGGGCCGCATCTTGATGATGAATAGGCTGCGACTCCAACTCTTTTATGAGTGCCTGCGAGACCAATTCCAGCAAAGGCTGCCGCAGGCTCGCGGCAAGCTGCACTAAACCATTGATAGTCGGCATGGTGGAATACCAGTTTGCCGGACGTTGGACAATGCCGTCACGGTACTTCTTTCGAATGCGGGCGACTTTACGCCGCAGCGTCGACTCGGGCATGTCTAAAGCCTGCGCTGCTCGATTCAGGACCTCCTGATTGGATGCCATACAGGCGAGTATTAAATTCTCTTCCATCCACGGGCCCAATGACGGCATCGCCTTTGGGTCCGCTAGCGCCAAAGCAACCTGGTCCTTCATCCAACTCGACAGTCTATCAGCAGTTTGAGCCTCTTCACTGACGATCTGATGGTGCCGCGGCTCAATGGGTTTCGATCCATGGCTTGCTGGAAACAAGCCCAGATGAATCGAATTTAGCTGGGAATCTTTACACAAAATCACCCCGCGGTTGATCACATTGATGAGCTCCCGAATATTACCCGGCCACTCATAGTCGCTCAAAGCCTGTTCTGCATCGCGAGTAAAGCCTGCGACAGACTTGCCATAACGTCGTTCAAACACCTTTAGGTAGTGTTTGGCCAACAGGATGATGTCATCGGGGCGGTCACGTAAGGCCGGTGATTCGATGGCGAAGACATTCAAACGGTAGTACAGGTCTTCGCGGAAATCGCCAATCTCAATCAGAGCCTTAAGATTTTTGTTGGTCGCGGCTAATATTCGTGTGTCCACCGTCGTGTAAACGCTACTCCCCACAGCGACTATTTGTCGATTTTGAACATAGCGCAGCAGCTTGACCTGAATATCGAGGGGCAATTCGCCGATTTCATCCAGCAACACGGTGCCACCATCGGCCTCCTTCAGGCGCCCGGAAAAATGTTTATCCGCGCCGGTGAATGCGCCCTTAACGTGGCCAAACAATTCACTCTCGATCAAGTTACCAACCACGGCACCACAATCAACAATGACGAAGGGTTTGTCCGCTCGTGAACTCATGTCATGGATAGCCCGGGCGAGTAATTCCTTACCCGTGCCTGACTCGCCAGTGATCAATACCGTTGCGTCCGTTGGTGCCACCAGCCGGCAGCTATCCATAATACTGCGCATCTGCGCGGACTGATAAACCAAGGTCTCGGCATCGTCCCCCCCTATGACCTCGACAATGCGATCAAAATTCGTCAGGCCCGTCGCAAAATAACGGAGTAATGTCCGCAAAAAATCTATTCCTGCGGTATCCAAAGGCAGCTTGGCTTGCAGATACAAGCTAAAACCTGCCGCAACTGGCAACACATAGCTGCTATTGAAATTGACAACGATTGCTTTCGACCGCGCATTGTTAATTCGCTCAAAATCCTTAGCCGTTAACTCAAGATCTTTGATGCCAGCAAAATCGCCACCTGACAAGGCACCACCCAGGGCTTCCAGACTCTCAGCCTGTTGCATCAAGATCGATGCATGAACCAAGTCAAAAGATTCCAGGAGGTGTCGGCAGAGCATATCGCTCATCTCTTTCGCGCTGCCAGCTTTCATCACCAGACTCATGACATTCCAGAGCAATACGACATTGTCATATTCCCGGCGCCTAAGACTCTGACTCCCATGGGTCGACGCCGTGTTATCAGCGGCATCGTTCCAGACAATAACACGGTCGCCACCAGATTCCTGGGCGACATTGAGCGCCCAATTGGCCCGCCGAAATAACTCGAAGGGCTGCTGCTCCCCCGCATCGGTCTGCGCCAGACCAATGGAGAATTGCACATTATCATGATCCAAACGTATCCCCTTCAGCGTTTTCAACACCATCTGGGCAATTTTTTTTCCGGCTTCCAGGCTGGTATGCGGCAAGCTGACAGACAATTGATGATCGCCTAAGGCACTTACCAGATCAGTGGCCCGCAGGACTCGGTCCAAGCGTTGCGCTAAGACCTGCAACAGCTTCCCATCAACGGCAGATCTCTGACCGCCTTGCCCGGACGGTCTGCGCACCCCTATCGCCAACTGACACATGGCCGATTCAGCCACCCCGAGAGGCTCGGAACCCAGCTTGGATCGCAATGGCTGGTTGGTCGGCAAGGACTCTAAGGGATGGGCCAACCCTGACAACTCCCGCAAAATCAGCACACCACCAGGCAACATCGGGCCGACAACGCCATCCACCAAATGCGAGCGACCGGTGGCTGAATTCAGTATAAAGGCAGAGAGTTTGCTAACCTCACTGCTCTTCAAGGCAGATGCTATCCGCAGAAACACTGACGAGCCGGTTTTAAGCGCCAGCACATCGTGCCAGCGCTGGCCGATGACCTGCTCGTGCTCGGCCCCAAGCAGCCGCTGAGCATCCTCGTTCAAATTGCTGACCAGACCGGCCTCATCCAAAAACACCAAGGCATTGCCAATGCACGCCAGCGCATTTTGGAGTAGTTGTTGGGTTTCACGGAGTTCTTGTTCGATACTGTAGTTATACAGCGCCAGTTCAATGGCTATTTGTAACTCACGATGATCAACTGGCTTAATGATAAAGCCATAGGGCGTCACCGCTTTTGCCCGAGACACGGTTTCCTCGTCAGAATACGCCGTCAGAAACACGACGGGAACTCGCCGCTCACGCTGGATGGCGAGCGCCACATCGATACCGTCTGCAGCATTTTTCAAGTGGATATCAGTCAGCAGCAAATCAGGCAGTGTCTCACGGGCCAGCGCTACGGCTTCGCTGCCGCTCGCCACCCCAACCACATCGAAACCCATACGATCTAGGCGCCCCCGCAGCTCGTGGACCACCAAGGCTTCGTCCTCAATGATCATTATTCTGTGCTTGGGTTTAGACCTGGGATTTGACATGGGTTTAAACATGGGCATTAGACACGGGCATTAGACATGACCCCATCATTACTGCTGCGGACTAAACATCCTGCTAGCAAACATTGATACCACACATCCCGCACGCTTTACGGCATTTTCAGCTTGCCGCCTTGGCACTTTATCACTTTGTCTGTAAGGCAACGTCACCAAGACAGAGTGCGAGCTCCTGCCATCTAGCCTATAACAAGAGTCGCGCTCAAATCTAGCAGACATTAGACCAGACGATATTAAATGCACATCACATGATCTAGCGTCTCACTCAGGCATTTTTAACCCTGTAATCGTTTTGCCTCACGCCGCCGCGCATGCAAGACGGGCTCGGTATAACCATTGGGCTGTGCAACACCTTTGAAGACCAAATCGCACGCCGCCTGGAAGGCAATACTCTGATCAAACGCCGGCGCCATAGGCCGATATAGGCTGTCACCGGCATTCTGGCTGTCCACCACCGCCGCCATGCGCTTTAGGGTCTCCGTCACTTGGGCTTCACTGCAGACACCATGACGCAGCCAATTCGCGATATGCTGGCTCGAAATGCGCAAGGTCGCCCGGTCTTCCATCAGACCCACGTTATTAATATCCGGTACCTTCGAACAGCCCACGCCCTGGTCGATCCAGCGGACCACATAACCCAGAATACCCTGCGCATTGTTATCGAGCTCTGCTTGAACTTCCTGGCTAGAGAGATTGGTACCCGCCAGCACCGGAATCGTTAACAAACCTTCCAGACTGGCTTTCGCCCTGGCCTTGAGCTCGTCCTGACGAGTCCAGACATTCACCATATGGTAGTGCATGACATGCAGCGATGCGGCTGTCGGTGATGGCACCCAAGCCGTATTAGCGCCCGCCAGGGGGTGACCGATTTTCGCGGTCATCATCTCGGCCATCTCATCGGGCATTGCCCACATGCCCTTACCGATCTGTGCCTTGCCCTGCAGGCCAGCTTGCAGGCCCACATCGACGTTCCAGTCTTCATAGGCTTGAATCCAGGGCTGCTGCTTCATCAGTGTTTTCCTGACCATCGCGCCGGCTTCCATACTGGTGTGGATTTCATCGCCGGTCCGATCCAAAAAGCCCGTGTTAATGAAGATCACACGCTCTTTGGCGGCACGAATACAGGCTTTCAGATTCAAGGTTGTGCGTCGCTCTTCATCCATGATGCCGACTTTCAAGGTGTTATGGGGCAATCCAAGCACCCGCTCGATCTGGCTAAACAGATCGACAGTAAACGCCACCTCATCGGGTCCGTGCATTTTGGGTTTAACGATGTAAACGCTACCGCAACGTGAGTTCCTTAGCGGCCCAGTACCCAGCACGTCGTGCATGGCAGCGAGGCTCGTCACCAGACCGTCCATAATACCCTCTGGTATTTCTTCGCCCTGGTAAAGCACGGCATCGGTCGTCATCAGGTGACCGACGTTGCGCACCAGTAACAAGCTTCGACCGTGTAGCACGAGTTCACCGCCCGTGGGCGCGGCATAGACTCGGTCTGGGTTCAATTCGCGGCGGACTACGCTATCCCCCTTGGCAAACTCTTCGGCCAAATCACCTTTCATCAGACCCAGCCAATTACGGTATACCAAGCACTTGTCTTCGGCATCCACGGCGGCAACTGAGTCCTCACAGTCCTGGATGGTCGAGATCGCAGACTCCATCAGGATATCTTTGACACCCGCCTTGTCGGTCTTGCCGATGGTGTCATTGCGATCGACCTGTATCTCGAGATGCAAACCATGGTGCTTCAGCAGAATGCCGCTAGGATCGGTCGGCTCGCCGAGATAACCGGCGAACTGCGAGGGCTGCGCCAGACCCGAGGTCGTGCCATCCTCGAGAGTGATGACCAGACCACCTGACACCACCTGGTATTGGCTGACGTCTTGATAGCGACCCGCCGCCAACGGCAAGTGGTCGTTAAGAAAGTTAGCGGCATATTCAATGACCTGAGCCCCACGTCCCGGATTATAGCCGCGACCCTTCTCGGCCCCCACGCTTTCCGGAATCACGTCAGTCCCGTAGAGTGCGTCATACAGGCTTCCCCAGCGAGCATTGGCCGCATTCAGGGCATAGCGGGCATTCATGACGGGCACGACCAGTTGCGGTCCAGCCAGCAGGGCGATTTCCGCATCGACATTGTCAGTCTCAATGGCGAAATCATCGCCTTCCTCAAGCAGATAACCGATCTCCTTCAGAAATTGCAGATAGGCAGGCGCATCATGGGGCCTGGCGCTATTGGCTTGATGCCATTGGTCGATCTTGGCCTGAAAGTCATCTCGCACCGCTAAGAGCTCGCGGTTACGGGGCACGAGCGTCGCCAGAATCTGCTCGAATCCTTGCCAGAACGTGGCCGATTCCACACCCGTACCCGGTATGATTTCCTCATTCACCAGGTCATGTAAGACCTTTTCAATGGCCAGATTTCCAATCGAGATTCGTTCACCCATGATGTCGTGTTCTCTTGCTGTGTTTTATGAAGAGCCGCCATGCTACTAGAAATTGTCGTTTCCGTCATGCTCGGCGCCTGACTGTTGTACCGGACTGCCTGCTCGGCGGCCTGGCACCGGCGGATCAATGCCAACGATTAGATTTCCTGACATCGGCTGCATAGCCAAAACTGGCAAATGCCGCCATACTCAGGAACATCTGTCATTTTCAGGAATTAGGGCCACCCATGATTGAAACACACGCGGATATCCAGACCCCCGGCGGCGCAATGAATACCTTTATTGTCTGTCCCGACGAGCAGGGACCTCACCCGATAGTCCTGTTTCTGATGGATGCACCAGGCAAACGTGAAGAGCTACATGATATGGCTCGGCGGATTGCCACCGCTGGCTACTATGTTATGTTGCCCAACCTGTACTATCGGCGCACGCGCGAATTCGTCATTGATGGGACTCCGAATAGTCGAGAAGTCATGTTCGGCCATATGAACAGTCTCAGCAACGCCATGGTCGTTGATGATTGTCGCGCGCTGCTGTCCTATGCCGACAGCGACCAGCATGCGCGACCTGGCTATTGCGCTGTGATCGGCTACTGCATGAGCGGCTCGTTCGTGTTTGCCGCCGCGGCCCAACTCTCGGATCGCGTGCGAGCCAGCGCCTCGATTCACGGCGTTCGACTGATGACCGACGCAGCTGATTCCCCCCATCTCACCGCCAACCAGATCCAAGGTGAAATTTATTTCGGCTGCGCCGAGACCGATGACTGGGCACCCCCGGCGATGATAGCAGCCCTTGATGCCCATCTTGCGACCACGGGCATTACCTATCGAATTGAATGGTATCCGGGAACCCATCATGGCTTTGTTTTTCCTCAGCGAGGCGCTATTTATGCCAAGCCCGCAGCCGAGCGCCATTGGGAACGGTTGTTCAGCCTCTTCAAGCGCAATCTGTAATCGGTCTGTTCATCACAGATACCGCCGCGAACGAGTAGACCACATGAATCGTTATGCCCTGCTATTTATCTTTATTACTGCGCTCCTCGACGCCATCGGTTTCGGCATTATCATGCCGGTACTGCCCGGACTATTGATGGACGTCTCAGGTGGCGACTTGTCGTCTTCGGTTCGCTACGGCGGCCTACTGATGTTCTGTTTTGCCGTCACTCAGTTTTTCTTCTCACCGATCATTGGCAACCTGTCGGACCACTTCGGCCGCCGGTCAGTGTTATTGTTCTCTTTGTTTGTGATGTGCATTAACTATTTGATTATGGGTATTGCCGGATCCTTGGCGGTGCTATTTATCGGCCGGATTATTTCCGGCATCGGCGCCTCAACCATGAGTACCTGCAATGCCTATATCGCTGACGTCACCCCTGAGGACCAGCGAGCCCAGAATTTCGGCTTGATGGGCGCAGCATTTGGCATGGGCTTTGTCATTGGCCCGGTGATCGGCGGCTTTCTCGGCGAGTACGGCCCGCGCATGCCGTTTATCGCCGCTGCGGTCTTGTCATTTGCGAACATGCTATTCGGCTATCTGGTCCTCAAAGAATCACTACAACCGGAAAACCGCCGCCGGTTTGACATCACTCGAGCCAATCCACTCGGCACCCTGGCACAGATGCGCCATTTCCCGGTGGTGATTGGCATTATCGGCGTGATGTTTCTTTACAACATGGGGCACCATGTTTTGCCCGCCACTTGGAGTTTTTTCACCATTGAGAAATTCAATTGGTCACCCAGAGAAATAGGCTATTCCCTGGGGTTTATCGGCATTTGTATGGTCGCTGTGCAGGGGTTTTTGATTCGCTGGGTGCTACCGCGGACGGGCCTGCGGTTCGCCGGCATCATCGGCATGCTGTTTACCATCGTGGCCTTTATCGGCTATGCGGCCGCTAACTCGCCTTGGATGCTTTATATGGTCATGCTGCCTGGCGCCCTCGGGGCTCTGGCAGGGCCGGCCATGCAGGGTATTGCCTCAAGCCAGGTGGGGGCATCCCAGCAAGGAGAATTGCAGGGCGGCCTGTCTAGCATGATGAGCCTGACCTCCATTATCAGTCCCATCTTAATGACCCAGACATTTGGCTTGTTTACCTCGGACCAAGCGCCGGTTTACTTTCCCGGTGCGGCCTTTTTGCTGGCTGGCGCCTTGACGATTGGCAGCCTTGGGCTGTTTATTCGAGTGACCCGCGGGCTCGGAGCAGCCACGGCGCAACAACCCCGGCGCTGATCCTATCGGTCTCGCCGAATGTTTGGCGAGCCTGGATCTGCGTCTCTGGTTTAGTGCTATGCTTGAGCATCATGATTGAAGCGACAAGTCCGTATGGAAACCCGGCAACCCTCTGTAACGACCAGCAACTCTGACGCGGGCTCAGCGCTCCATTCCTACAGTGCGGTCGCACTGCGCAGCCTGCTAGCCCAGAAACACATTTCGGCGCTGGAGTTGACCGACGCCTACCTGACGCGCATCGACCAAGTGAACCCCAGGATCAATGCTATTGTCACCCTGGTACCGGACCACGCCCGGCAAATTGCTCGGCGGATCGATCAGCAAATCGCCCGCGGTCAAGATCCAGGCCTACTGGCTGGTCTGCCGGTGGCGCACAAGGATCTCGCCGAGACTCAGGGCATTCGTACGACCTTTGGCTCGCGGTTATTTGCCGACAATATCCCCAAGCACAACGCCTTGATTGTGCAGCGCATGCTGAATGCCGGCGCAGTCACCCTCGGCAAAACCAATACGCCGGAATTTGGCGCTGGCTCGCAGACCTTTAATGAAGTCTTCGGCACCACCTTGAACCCCTATGATCTCACCAAGACCCCAGGCGGCAGCTCAGGTGGCGCCGCCGCGGCATTGGCCGCACGCCTCGTCGCCCTCGCCGACGGCAGTGACATGGGCGGGTCGCTGCGGAATCCCGCAAGCTTTTGTAATGTGGTCGGATTCCGTCCCTCTCCGGGCCGAGTACCCAACTACCCCAGTGACATGGCCTGGTTTAACGTTCCTGTAGTTGGGCCCATGGCGCGCACGGTGGAAGACTGCGCCTTGTTTATGGCGGCGATCGCCGGGCCAGACTCGCGGGTGCCCATCGCCTTGACGGCACCGGGGACAGATTTTTTAGAGCCCCTAAAACGGGATTTCACGGGCGCAAGGATCGGCTTCAGCCCTGATTTCGCCGGCCAGATACCCATAGCCCGGGAGGTCAGCGACGTCATCAACAACAGCGCCGGTGTGTTTGAGTCTCTAGGCTGCCGCTTGGATGAGACCTGCCCGGATTTCACCGATGCGGATTACATCTTCAAAACCTTGCGCGCCTGGTCCATGGCAGCCGCTCACGGCCCGCGCCTCAAACAGCATCGCGATCTTTATAAGACCAGCTTAATCTGGAATATCGAGCAGGGACTCGCCTTAACTGGCGCCGACATCGCCACCGCCGAGCAAATGCGGACGCGCCTGTTCCAGCGAGTTAGCACCTTGATGAGCGAGGTTGAATTTTTGGTGTTACCCGTGTGCCAGGTCACGCCTTTCAGCGCCGCCGTTGAATACCCCACTGATATTGAAGGTGTTCCTATGGAGACTTATATCGACTGGATGAAGTCCTGTTACTACCTGTCTTCAATCGGCCTACCCTGTATCTCGGTTCCCTGCGGTTTTACGCCACAAGGCCTACCCGTGGGTGTGCAAATTGTCGGTCGTCCACAAGCGGATTTCAGCGTACTGCAACTGGCTTACGCCTTTCAACAAGCCACTCAACACTGGCAAACATTACCCAAACTGGATTAGCTTATGCCCACAACAAAAACCTTTGTCACTCATCTTGAGTGCAGTGTAACGGGTGACAGGTATGCGGCCGATGAGCTGCACAATTTATCTGCAGCGGGAAAGCCCTTGCTAGTCCGCTACGATCTGGATGCCCTGGCACGTAGTGTCAACAAACAGATGTTGCAATCCCGACCACCGGAACTGTGGCGTTACCGGGAATTTTTACCGATTCGCCAGGCTCATGATATCGTTCGACTCGGCGAAGTGATGACACCGATTCTCGCCTCTCCCTATCTCCAAAGACGCCTGGGCATGTCCAGCGTGATGATCAAGGACGAGGGTCGCCTGCCCACAGGCTCGTTTAAGGCCAGGGGCGTCGCCGTCGCAGTATCCATGGCGAAAGCGCTGGGTGTAACGCGCATGGCCATGCCAACCAATGGTAATGCGGGCGCGGCACTCGCGGCCTATGGCAGCCGCGCCGGTATCGAGAGTTACATATTTTGTCCTGACGATACCCCACAGATTAACGTCAACGAAATCAATTTCCAAGGTGCTCATGTCTGGAAGGTGAATGGTCTCATTAACGATTGCGGACGGATTGTTGCTGACGGTAAGGCCGCAATGAATTGGTTCGATGTCTCGACGTTAAAGGAGCCCTATCGAATCGAGGGTAAAAAAACCATGGGGCTTGAGTTAGCCGAGCAACTCAACTGGCAGCTACCGGATGTAATTCTCTACCCCACTGGCGGCGGTACCGGCCTGATTGGCATGTGGAAAGCGTTTGCCGAACTCGAGGCCATCGGCTGGATCGGACCCAAACGTCCTCGAATGGTCGCGGTCCAAGCCAGCGGTTGCGCGCCCATCGTCAAGGCCTTTAACGAGGGGCAATCCCAGGCGGAACTCTGGCAAAATGCCCACACCCAAGCAGCCGGCATTCGTGTGCCAGCCGCCATCGGTGACTTTCTCATTCTTGATGCGGTGCGCCAAAGTGGCGGTTTTGCCTGCGCCGTCGATGACGAGGCGATTCTTGAGATGCAAGCCCAAGTGACTCGCCAGGACGGCCTGCTATTGTGCCCGGAAGGTGCCGCCACAGCCGCAGCTCTGGCCCAGGAAGTGGCTACCGGCAGGATCAGCAAAGACGAACGTGTGCTGCTGTTCAACTGCGCATCAGGCTTGAAATACCCGATGCCCACTAACGATCGATATCTCGACATCGGCCAACCTATTGATTTCGCTCAACTGCAGCAGCAGGCCGCCGGGTCAGCACGCTGACCTGCTCACAGCCGCATTCATCAATCTATGCACACGTCAGGCAATTAACGCTGACTCAGTCACAAAATCTGCGTATACTGGTTGAGTCCTTAGGGGTGGCGTTGCCTGAGAATCCGCTTTAGCGGTAAACCCTAGAACCTGATCCGGTTAATACCGGCGTAGGAAAAGGTGCGCAACACATCTCACCACACGTCTTATTGATACCGGGTCTCTTACTTTACGACGAGAGAGACTCATGCAAAATACGGCTAACAACACCCCAACACCCATCGGGTCCTATGGACCACGCCTGCTCAGCGGTCTCTTGCTGCTCGGTTGTTGCAGCATCCTTGCGACCCCTGCAATCAGCGCCGAGCTTGAGGAAGTCGTCGTTATGGCCGACTATCGAGACCTCAATGACGCTCAGTTAGCCACCAGCATTACCGTCATATCAAGCGCCGTGGTCCGGCAAAGGGCCGCCCAACATTTCGAAGAGATCATCAATAGCATCCCCAACTTCAATGTCTCTGGCGGTACGGGGCGCAGCCGTTTTTTCCAAATCCGTGGTATCGGCGAGCGCAGCCAATTCATTGAGCCCATTAATCCATCGGTGGGCTTGCTGATTGATAACGTCGACTACAGCGGCGCAGGCTCTATCGCGACCATGATGGACGTTGACCAGATCGAAGTGCTGCGTGGTCCCCAGGGCACGCGATATGGCGCCAATGCCTTAGCTGGCTTGATCAACATTACAACCCGAAACCCGGAACCGGAATACGCCACGAGCCTGAAAGCCAATGTCGGCGACTACGGCCATCGCACCCTGGGCTTGACGACCACAGGGCCCATCACGGCACTCAGCAGTTTTCGTCTGGCCGCAGAGACCCATCAGAGCGATGGTTACTATGCCAACAGCTTTCTTAACCGCGATGATGTTAATCAGCGCGACGAAACCAGTTTGCGCGGCAAGTTGCAGCTGATTTCCGCGCCGGACGCAGATCTCGCCTGGGAGACCCTCCTGACCCTGGCGAACACCAACGTCGATAATGGCTATGACGCCTTCACATTGGACAACTCTCGTACCACCTTGTCCGATCAGCCGGGCCATGATCGTCAGGAATCCACCTCGCTGGCACTAGACACCACCCTGCACCTGGCGTCTGTGGACCTGCAATTGCTCGCCAGCCTGGGGAATACCGACAGCGAGTATGGTTATGACGAAGACTGGACCTTTGTTGGCATCCATCCTGACGGCTACAGCGCCTTCGACGATTATCTCCGTCGGCGGGACACGTTGAATCTTGAGGCGCGAGTCATCTCGAATCAGCCGATCAAAACCGGCTCATTGAGCACGGACTGGCTGGTGGGTATTTACGCCTTGCAAACCCGAGAAGACCTGACTCGGATCTATACCTACGACTCAGACTTCAACAGTGAATTCGACTTCACTAACTTGGCCATATTTACCCAATTGGATACCAGCATCACTGACCAGTGGCAATTCAGTACAGGATTAAGATTGGAGCAACGAGACGCCAGCTATAAGGATTCTCGAGCGGTGGCGTTTAATCCGAAGGAAAACTTCTGGGGCGGGCGCTTAGCCCTGCAATACTTTCCGAATGAAGGCAAAATGCTCTATACGAGCCTGTCTCGAGGCTACAAGGCCGGCGGTTTCAATACTGACGGCTCTCTTGATGCGGATCTGCGCCAGTTCGATGCAGAATATCTGGTTGAGCTGGAACTGGGCGCGAAACTGAGCCTTGCAGACGACACCCTGCAACTCAAAGTGGCGATCTTCTATGATCAACGTCGAGACCAGCAGGTCAAAAGTTCGCAATTACGAGTCAGAGCTAACAATAGCACTGAGTTTGTCGAATATCTGGGGAATGCCGCACGCGGCACGAACCGCGGCTTCGAGCTGGAAAGCCGCTGGCTAACCCACGATAATCTCACCCTGTTCGCCAATATCGGTCTGTTGCAAGCCCGCTTCGATGAGTTCGTTAACGAGGCAGGAGAAAATCTGGCGGGACGCGATCAGGCTCAGGCGCCGGCCTATACCTACAACCTCGGCGCCAATATTGACATAGGCCGATGGCACACCAGTATTTCTGTTGATGGCAAAGACGAATTCTATTTTTCTGATAGACACAGCTTAACAAGCACAGCTTATACTCTGTTAAATGCCAATATCAGCTACATTCAACCGCGCTGGAAATTGAGTTTTTGGGGGCGCAACCTAACCAACAAAGATTACACCATACGTGGGTTTGGCAGTTTCGGTAACGACCCACGTAAGGGGTACATCACCGAACCCTATGTCCAATACGGTGAACCTCGAATGATTGGCGTCAGCGCCGAGTACGAACTATGACTGATTCAGCGCTCTTGTTGACGTCCATCGATATCAGCCTATACCCGCTTAACGATGACTATATTCCTGCCGTCGCAGACTTTATTCAGCGAATCAGCGCCTATCCTGACATCACTGTTACGCCTAATGATTTGAGCACTCAGTTGTTTGGTGAGTTCGATGCCATCATGGATCTACTGAAAATTGAAATTCGTCACAGCTGGCAGCATTGGGGTCAGGGCGTATTAGTGATCAAGTTTCTGGCTGGCGATTTGCAGGGATTAAAGGATCTATAGATGCTTCAAACCCTGTTAGACCAATTTCTACAAAACAGCGGCCTTGAACTCCTGGCAGTGGTTCTGGCTGTGGCTTATTTGCTGCTGGCGGTTAAGGAGAATAATTACTGTTGGCACGCCGCCTTCTTCTCAACGCTGATATTTTTCTATCTGTTTTGGCAGGTCCGCCTTTATATGGAATCAGCACTGCAAATATTTTATTTGGCAATGGCGGTCTACGGCTGGCAGCAGTGGCGTCAGGTGACTGACAACAAACCGCGCTTGGCTATCCAACGTTGGTCATGGCAGCGTCATGGCCTGGTGGCTTGCTGCGTATTGGTACTGAGCGGTGTTTCCGGATTGCTACTGAGTCACTACACCGACGCTCAACTACCTTATCTCGACGCTTTCACTACCTGGGCCAGCATTGTCACCACCTACATGGTCACCCAAAAAATTCTCGAGAACTGGGCCTACTGGCTGCTGATTGATAGCGTCTCGATTTACCTATATCTGGACCGCGCCCTGTATTTCACGGCGTTGCTATTTTTGATCTATATTCTGATCATCGCTTATGGTTGGTCTACCTGGCAGCAGCGATACAGCCAGCAGTCAGCCGCTGACTCCGCGAGGCTCTGAGAAAACTTAATAACCACCGGCAAATATTCCGCATTGGTTGTGCCCTCGAAGCCTGCCATTTGGTTTAATAGGTCTTTTGTTTCAATCAACAGGTATCAACTTATGCAGGATTTATTTTCTATCAAGGGCAAGGTTGCCTTAGTCACCGGCGGTTCACGGGGCATTGGCGAGATGATCGCCGCGGGATTTTTAGCCCATGGCGCCAAGGTTTATATCAGCTCACGCAAGGCTGATGTCTGCGATGCCACCGCTAAACGCCTGATGGCGCAATTTGGCGGCGAGTGCATTTCAATGCCAGCGAATCTGGCAGAAGTCGACAGTATTCAAGCCTTTGCCAATGATCTTGCCAGCCGCGAATCACAACTAGATATTCTGGTGAATAACGCCGGTGTCTCCTGGGGCGCGAGCCTGGACGACTTTCCTGAAATTGGCTGGGACAAGGTGATGGACACGAATGTCAAAGGGGTATTTTTTCTGACTCAAAAGTTGCTGCCCCTGCTGCGCACGTCAGGCAATGCTGAGGACCCCGCTCGAGTCATTAATATTGGCTCTGTTGACGGCTTGAAAACCCCAGCCTTCGAGACCTTTTCTTACGGCCCATCCAAGGCCGCGGTGCATCACTTGACTCGAGTTCTGGCGGCGCATCTAACAAAAGAACATATCATCTGTAATGCCATCGCTCCCGGCCCCTTCCCTACATGGATGCTCAGCACCGGTGTTGGCGGCGGCGGCGATACCGATATCGACTGGAGTAGTGTTGGCAGAAGCAATCCCCGTGGCCGAGTAGGCACCATGGAAGATATCGCTGGGCTAGCCATTTTTCTGAGTTCCCGTGCCGGGGCCTATACCGTCGGCGAGGTCATTACCTGTGACGGCGGCGCCACCTACGCCCGCTAAAGCCTCAGGCGTTCGAGCCCCGCTAGCTGATAACTGCCTGGCAACTATCAAGTAACTGTCAATTGACTATCTGGCAATAAAAGGGACTTAGAACGCTGCAGTATTGGTTACTGATTTCGCGGAAACGGATACTCGGCGCCTTCAGGTAAATCCACTTCAAAGGTATTGAGTGACATACAGACCATGGTGTAGAAACCCGCAACGTTGATAATTTCTGCGACGCCCCGCTCGCCGAATAATTCCACCGCCGCCGTAAACGTGGCGGTATTAACGTGGCGCTGAGTCAGCAATTCGTGGCATACCGCATAGGTCAATCGATCACCCGCATCATCAAATACCGGCATCTGTCCCGTCTTTATAGCCGCGATCACATGATCGGGAAGACCTGCCTGACGCGCCATAGGTTCGTGTGCATACCATTCAAACTGGGCTTGCCAATCCGCTCCGATCATGAGGATCGCCAGCTCGATATAGCGGCGATTTACAGCGGTTCGAAACCGAAACATACCGCCCAAACCATTCAACCGATTACCCATCTCTGGGCTCAACACCCAGACATCAAAGGGCCCGCCGATATGACCGTCGGCCACACCTTGACGACCTTTTGCAATTTTATCGAAAAGTACTTTTTCTTCATCGCTGAAGTCGGCATAACTGCGTCGAGTGAGACGTGACATGATTAATTTCCTGGTAAAGGCTAGCACCCAACATGACAGATCAGCGGCATCAACGTCAATACGGCGCCTTGTTTTTGCCTTTTTTTTGACTAGGTTTTGCCTAGGTTTTGCCTAACTCTCCCGCAGCAAATTGCCGCGCAGAAATTTATTGCCAGTCGGACAACCACAAGTTGGCCTTATCATCAAGGCGAGCTTATGGTTGGCCGATTTACCGTTCAGCAGGTCAGACAAAAATCTTTAATCGATTTTGATCTGACGACGTTTTTCCTGTTCCGATTTCTTAACCACGACTTCTAGCAAACCATTCTTGAATTTGGCAGAAACGACTTCTGCACCGGCCGCTGCAGGTAGTGAAATCGTTCGCGAAAATTTGCCTTCGACAATTTCCTTGCGGTAATAGTCATCCCTGTCGTCCACCTCAACCTTACTCTTCTCACCCTTGATCGTCAGGGAATGGTCTGACATGGTGACCTCAAGATCTTTTTTATCGACTCCAGGAATTTCAGCTCGCACAACAATCACATCATCACGCTCGACTACATCAACGATTGGCAATTTGTTTTCGAACTGCATAAGCTCACGAAAGGGCAGTAATTTTCTCGACCATAAGGCGGGGAAATCTTCATCAAACAAGCGGTCAAACATGTCCAGCGAAGCTGGGTGGCGACGAATTGATGGGGACTCTATCGGTTTTTTAGATGCCGGTTTTTGTATGTTATCAGCCATGAAACACTCTCCTTGAGATAAGTTTTACGCGCTTTTTAGGAACCCCTATTATCAAGGCAATTAGTCTCACGCCGCTGATTCAGATCAAAAAAAACCCCGCATCAGCGGGGTTCGAAAAGAGCCAGAGTCATCTTATTGCGGCGGGAAACCGACAATGATTTTATCCACCATACGGACAACGTTTTCTTCTGAAAAATTCTTCTGGGTCAGGGCCGCCGAACGCCAACCACGCCATATCAATCGATCCTGAACTCTGTCAACAAGATCAATGATCAGCACGGCTTCCTCATAGGATTCCACATCGGGCGTCGCGAATTGGATCGAGCGACGCCAGTATGAATCATAATTGCGATAGCCAAGACCGATCCCATAGCCTATCGCACGAATTCTATCCTTGCTGGTAGAGTGATAGGTTACCAGCATATCCGGATTGTCGGTATTCTCGACGAAGCCGCGAGCCACCAAAGCGCTGAGCACCGCCGCCTTAACACGCTCGTCCATAATAGCGCTGTCGAGTATGGGGTCCTCAACCTCTTGCACCTCTTTCGGGGCCCAGGCGAAGGATTGGTATCGCGAAAAATCAACATCTTTGGCCGATTCACTATGAGGCGATGTTGCGCAGGCATTCAGCAGCAGCACGCCCACCAACAGGAAGACGCGCCGCAGCGCCGTTGTACCCGCGATGGGGCTTTTAAAGAACACCAGATTAATGTGCGACATTGAGCTTATCCTCTTATCCTGCATTTGACTTGATACGAGTTGATAGCATCACGGGCTGTCGTACCCGGCGTCTTGACCTGAATCAACTCGAAGATTTATGCTGATTTTCAGCGGAAGCCTATCGACAAACTTAGCGAAATATTCTGTCAATCATTCATCAGCCCCTGCTGGGACTCATGACGTTATGCGCTACAATCGCGGCTGTTAATGGCAAACCGCTAATTGAAAGCCAGTAGCCTACAATCTACAACACCCATTTGACGCCTTACTTGGCATGGTAAATCAGCACTGGGTGGTTAGCAAGGACTGCACCTCTGCCAAGCTGCTCTCGGCTGTTGATGCCTAGGTTGTTATTACTGACCGACGACGCTCAGCCCATCCGGGCTGGCGTCCACAATGCAATTCTGCGGATGTTCTGGCTGACTCACTGTCGTGACTCTCCCGACTCGAAAAAACCGTAACCTTGGAGCAACAGCATGGCGATGACAGACAATCTCGAAAAGTTATTGAAGGACGGTGCCGATAGCGCAAGACTGCGCTTTGGCCTCGGCAGCGCTTACTTCAATCGGCGCCAGTTCCTTGAAGCGATTCCCCACTTACAGGCTTGCATTGCTATGGACCCGAACTACACCGCGGCCTATAAGCTGCTGGGCAAAGCTTTGCTAAAAACCGGTGATAGTGTTGCGGCAAAGGTCATATTTGAACTGGGCTTACCCATCGCCATCGCGAGCGGCGACAAGCAGGCCGAACGTGAGATCAGCGCTTTTAGCCTGAAACTGTCTCGAGACGAGACCCAACCCTAATACCATCAACGTCACCGGCCCACACCCGCCTAAGCTCAGCTGGATCAGTGCTGGCCATGACCTGAGGTTTAGGTATATTGCATTGCTGTGGTACCACCAGCAGCATCAATATTAGCTTGACGCACCCGAACGTCAGTTTTAACTTCAGTTTTCGGGCTTTCGACAATGAGTCAGGCCAGTCAACAACAGGACTTCAAATATGGCGCAGCAACTATTTAACCTGGCAGGTAAAGTCGCACTGATTACCGGCGGCAATGGCGGTATTGGTCTCGGCATGGCTGAAGGACTCGCCGCCGCTGGTTGTGACGTTTGTATCTGGGGCACCAATGCCATCAAGAATGCCAGCGCACTCGATCGCTTGAAGTCTTTTGGCACTCAGGTTTCTGCGCTTCAATGTGACGTGGCCGACGCAGCCGCTGTGGAAGCCAGTTTCGCGCAGACCATCGCCACCCACGGGCGCGTCGATGGTTGTTTTGCTAATGCGGGAATCGGCGGCCGAGGCACCGCTTTCGAAGACATGACGGATGCGGAGTGGCACCGAATTATCGACGTCAACCTGCATGGAGTCTTCCACACGTTTAGGGCAGCCGCTCGCCACATGCGAGAACGCGCAGAACAGGGTGATGCCTTTGGCCGCCTGATCGGTACCGCAAGCCTAGCGGCGATTTCTGGTCAGGCCAGGGGCGAGCATTACGCGGCAACCAAAGGTGGGCTGGTATCGATGATGAAAGCTTTGGCCGTGGAATACGCCCGCTATGGGGTGACCGCTAACTCAATTTTACCCGGTTGGATTGAAACAGACATGACCCAGGGCGCCATCAGCAATCCGAAATTTGTCAGCAATGTGATGCAACGCATACCGGCCAGGCGATGGGGCAAAGCCGAGGATTTTGCCGGCATCGCCGTTTATATTATGAGCCATGCCAGCAGCTATCACTCAGCGGACACCTTTCTAATCGATGGCGGCTACGCCGTTTTTTAAAAACGGCGGCAAACCAACAGCTCAGTAACTGGCGCCCATGCCCGCACGCACGTCGTTGTTGACCCCATACTGAGGTATGGGATAACGCAGACCACTTTTAGACAACGCCTCCAAACCGGCAATCACCTTCGGCAAGTAAGATGGCGGGATCGCCATGAGCAATTCATCTTCCATGACGCCGCCATACCGGCGTTCCGCAAAACAAGGAATTGACAGGCTTGGCTCACCCGTTTTCAACGCTCGACCCCATGAATCGGCACATGACGACTCACCCACACAGCCCCAATCGAGTTTCTTATAGCCGATCCACTGCAAGCCATTGATAAACAGAATCATCTGCGCCGGTGTTGCGTAAATCAAACAAATATCTGGTGGATTGAGTCGCCCAGCGGCTAGCGGGCTGACCGCCATCGCCTCATATTGACCGTAAGCCAAGACGCTCATCTCAGCCTGATGCGCCGCGGCATCTTCAGCCGTGGCATACCAGACGCCCTGCATACGATCCCCCGACAGCCATTGCTCATCTCGCGGATGCAAACCGATAACGGTACCACACTGCGCACCCACCAGGTCGTCCATGGTAATCCCCACCGTCCAACCATTACGACTCGCCTGACCGACTATCTGATCCGTTGTATGAATATCCTTCGGCCGTCGAATCCGTGGAACGGCTTCCATCTCAGCCCGCGTTTTAAACATCTTCATGCCGATGGGTGTGGTGCGCAGCCTCAGTAGTCGGTTTAAGTCATTCACCAACGCAGGCAGGTCCAGTACGGATTGATCTGTCGCGATCATCGAGTCGGTCATCAGCTTCTCCTTTTAACGGCTATTGATTATTTTTGGCACTGCTCGTATCTGCCAGCCGCGCCTGCTTACGGCGCACCAACTTCTCGACTCGAGAATGCATCGTCGCATTCAAAGGCCAGGTCACGCTCAAATACAGCGCGACGATAAAGAGTACGGTTGGCACAATCGCATACAATATGCCGAGCCACATCAGTTCGCTCGGGCCATTATCTACCCGCGCCACCGCCGAGTATCCCACCAGGCCCAGAATCGGCAACGATAATCCACCCACCGAAGCTGCACATTTAGTCATGAATCCAAGTATGGCGAAATAGCTTGCCGGGCGTGAACTGCCCGACCTGATAGTGTCAAGATCAACCACATCAGCGAGCATAGCCCGCGGAATATAGGCGAAGGCACCGAAACAAAAACCCTTGGCAGCAAACAGGAAATAAAAGAAGGTAATATCGCCATAGTCGAGCATAAAGCATATAGTCTTGAATAAAGAACAGTGACAGCGTGTTGCGGAAATTTTCGCCACTGGCAATCAGCAACTCAATGACCAGCAAGCGAAAAAACAGCTTGTTCTTGTACATATTCTTCAATGAATTCACCAAAGAGACTTTCGGCGCATTGAAGTCCTGCACTTCTGGCACACGCCAGATAACCAGCATTGCGGTTACCGGTAATAGTGTGACAATCACCCAGGAGAAATTACTGAGGACAAAACTCGCGCTGTTATCGTGCCAAAGCTCTTCCGATAGCAAGACGATGCCGGAAGCCAACATCAGGCCGATCATCACATACTTTTCTCGCGCCGACTGAATCATGGTGCGTGTATGGTAATCGGCTGACAGTTCCATCCCCCACGCAGCATAAGGCAAACCGAAGATCGTGGTGGACGCCCTTAACAGCAGGTAATAGAAACCCAAGTAATACACCGTCGCCCCAGGAGAGGGATTTAGCAGCATCCAGACCGCAATGGCATAGATGGGCACCCCCACTAACAACCATGGTCGACGGCGACCCCAGCGGGTCTGGAAACGATCACTTAAAAAACCCATCAATGGATCAGTGATCGCATCAAAAATCGCGGCAGAAAAAATAACCAAGCCAATCAAGCTCAGCGACAAGCCAACCTCGGTAGAATACAGACGTGGAGTCCAGACGCTTAGGGGATAGCCTATGATAGCGAGGGGCAGACTGACGGAGCCGTAGATCCAGGCGGTGGATCGGCTTAACTTCGGTTTATGGGTCGTCTTATCGGCAACGGCTTCAGACACGGGTGATTGCCCCTAATTCTTGATTGGTGACTATAGCCCGACGCTAAGATCCAACCGTTAAGGCTTGCTCGTCGACGCCGGTACCAGAACAGACAATATCAAAAATCCGGCCACGCAAATCAAGCATTAGTTTGACTGATAAGACTATCGCGCAGGAATAGGCTGCAGCAATTCAGGGTTTTAGGCCTTAGGTTTCGAACAACGTTTTAGAAAGTCCTTTGAGAATTGGACTTTGCGGGAAAGTCTCGGTAACCCCCGGAAACACTCGATAACAAAAAAGGCAGCCCTTGGGCTGCCTTTATGTTCGATAAAAACATCTTAGCGGTCAATAAACCTAGATCACGCAGCCCGGTTCAGGCAGCAATCAGATGCGTTTGCATCTTCTCGAAAGCGCGCACTTCAATCTGTCGAATTCGCTCCATTGAAACACCGTATTTTTCTGCCAGCTCTTTCAGACCGGCCTTATTGTCGGCCAACCAGCGACTTTCCACGATATCTCTCGAACGCTCATCCAACGCGTGCAGCGCATGGGTTAGCCCAGCAGTATTGAGGCTTTTTAGCTCATCATCTTCGGCCAACCAGGCGGGATCCATACTTTCGCCATGACTGAGAAAGGTGACCGGCCCCGTGGGCATATCATCATCGCCGCTGACTGACATCTCAAAGCTCTCATCGAAGCTGCCAAGACGATTCTCCATCTCCAGCACTTCCTCGGGTTTCACGCCAAGATCTGCTGCGACCTGCTGCACTTCGGCAGGATTGAACCAACCCAGACGATTTTTCGCTTTGCGAAGATTAAAGAACAACTTGCGCTGGGCCTTGGTGGTTGCCACCTTGACGATTTTCCAGTTCTTCAGGATATATTCATGAATCTCAGCCTTGATCCAATGGACTGCGAACGATACCAAGCGTACGTCGTGATCGAGACTGAATTTCTTCACCGATTTCATCAAACCCACATTACCCTGCTGAATAAGGTCTTCCAGGGGCAGGCCGTAACCCGTATATGAGCGCGCAATATAAGCCACATAGCGCAGATGCGAGAGTACCAGCGTGCGAGCAGCCTGGAGATCATCATTTTGCTGGAAATCGGCGAACAGCGACCGCTCTTCTTCTTTGCTCAGGATAGGAATGCGCTGAACTGAATCCAAATAGCCTTGCAAACTACCAGAACTCAGTGTCGGCAGCTGTTGTTCATAACTCATCATACTCATCTAGGCCTCCTGGACGATTCTATGAGATGCGATTAAAGTGGTAGATCCCTTACCCCTGCGGTACTGCTTTACGATCATTATTGACTGACCATCACTGATATTGCCGCGCCTCTTAATAACTGCTTTGTAACACAGGCTTTTTAACACAAGCTTTGTAACACAAGCTTTTTGCTAAGAATCTAAAACGAACACCTTATTAGAGTCCGATTCGCCATCAAGTTCCTTGAATTGAGGTCAGTTTAAGTCTTTTCAAGAGCACCAGTGCATCTTTTTTTGATTCAGCTCAATAGCTTTAGGGCCTGTAGCCATTCGCCGTCAGTATCGATAGACTCGTCCTCATGGGACCACAGCAATCACAAGCACTGATCGAAAATCCGAACCAGCTCAAGATGGTGCGAGTCGCCCGCTATGAGCGCCTGATCAAGGCGAACATCGAGCGCGTTTGGGAAAATGTCAGGGATTGGGCACATTTACCCTGGTTACATGCTGGCAGCTTTAATTTCGTCAGCCTTGATATCGAAGGCGATTGGGGCTGGCGTACCTGGTCCTCGGCCAGCCACAGCGCCCACGTTGAGCTTTGTATCGACCTGCCTCGGCAACGCTACGTTGCCCGCTCCTATCGTCGCCAGCAACAGGTCTCAGAGATCTGGACAACACTGACGGCAAAAGGTGATGACACTCAAATTCTGGTGGAATTCCACGTCCCTGACGTCGCCCCGCAGGACTCGAACAAGGTGGGGCAGATATTTCTCGATCTGTATAAGACCTTATGGGACGAAGATGAGTTGATGATGCGGGATAGGCAACAACAGTTGTCGCCCCAGCCGCCAGGTCCGGAAGTCGTCAACCTAGGGCCACCTGCCGCCTTCCTGCAGAGCTTACCGCGACGAGTCACTCTTCGTCAGCAAACCTTTCAAATTAGCTTGGTTGCAGGCGAACCGGTGGTTTACACCACAACCTGCCCCCACCTGTTAGGCCCCTTGAGCGAGGCTGACGGGTTGTCAGGGCAGGTGAACTGCCCTTGGCATGGCTATCGCTTCGACGTTCGTACCGGCGCCTGCCTGTCCCCTGCGAATGCCAAGTGCCGACTACGGCAGCCGCCTGTGATACATCCCGACCCAGTCAGCGGCGATCTACTGCTGAGTTATTAGACTAGAGCCAGTGCGGAAACTTCTCTTCCTAGATCAGGAACTAGATCAGGAACTAGATCAGGAACTAGATCAGGAACTAGATCAGGAACTAGGTCAGCGCCACTGCCAGTGTAATCAGGCCAACGGTCAACGCGAAAATCCCAGCGAAAGATAACATCAATGATTTCACTGTCTTGCCATCTTCTTCATTAAACACGCTCATTTTTCTCTCCAGATATATTGTCGTACTGATTTGTTTTAACAGAACCTTATGGTACCGCTTCGATCGAGCCGCTGCGGCCATCTTGCAGCCATAAATAATGCGCAATAATGTCCCAAGCTCAGCGGGATTGCCAGCATTAGTCTCGCCATCTTGGTTTGTGGCCATCACGCTGAGCGCCACTTGAAGGCTACCCTTTAACCGATTACTCTCCTCGAGCACAAAGCACGCAACAAGTCCTACCCAGGCCAATGCCATGCAGGAAGAAAATACGACATGAAAGTAACTGATATTGATTGGGACACCTGGCAACCAGAATTGTCAGCGACATTATTATTTGTCATCAAACAAGGCCAGGTGCTGCTGATTCGCAAGAAGCGAGGCCTCGGGGCCGGCAAAATTAATGGCCCCGGTGGTCATATTGAGATCGGCGAGACGCCCCGGGAATGCGCCATTCGAGAAACCCAAGAAGAACTACTGATCACACCGTTGAATGTCCAAGCCAGCGGCGAATTATTCTTTCACGCCGAAGATATGCCACGTATCCATGGTTACGTCTTTATCGCCACGGATTATGAGGGTACGCCGACGGAAACCCCAGAGGCCATTCCCCTGTGGACACCCATCAATGACATACCATTCGACGAAATGTGGGACGACGATCGGCTGTGGCTGCCTGCCGTGCTGTCGGGCAAGGCCATCCATGGTTGGTTTACCTTCGCTGAAGAGCATTTGCTGGACTCAAAAATCCAGGTCTTGTCAGCCCCAACTCAACCTACTTAACGTACCCACGCCTTCGCGGCGCGCACCAGCGGAATAGACACCAGAATCTTTATGGCCCTGGGTTCACCAGGCTACCTCGACGCCAGCCCGGCAAACTTCTTGATGAGGCCGCCCTGAGCCGCTATGGTACTGTCTCGTCGCCCCCTTTCCATTGCTGACTTAAGGTGCCCTATGGCCAAATTGCAGGTTCACCAATTTCCTTGCCTTTCAGACAACTACGGCTACTTGATTCACGACAGCGAGTCCAATTTGACTGCGGCTATCGACACGCCGGAAATTGAACCGCTGAACGCGGCGCTAAAGCTCCAGGGTTGGACCCTGACCCACATATTCAACACCCATCACCACTTTGATCATGCGGGTGGTAATCTGGCGTTGAAGGCGCAATGGCATTGCCAGATCATCGGCTCCAAGACTGATGCCGATCGAATACCCGGCATCGATATTCTGATGGCTGATGGCGACAGTTTTGACTTCGGTGGTCACTGCGTTCAAGTGTTCGATGTGTCTGGCCATACCTTAGGCCATATCGCCTACTATTTGCCGGATGATGCTGCGCTGTTCAGTGGCGATGCGTTGTTTGCACTAGGCTGTGGCCGATTATTCGAAGGCACGCCAGCTCAGATGTGGCATAGCTTGCAGAAACTGCTGGCTTTGCCAGACGATACACTGGTGTATTGCGCCCATGAATATACACAGGCCAACGCTCGATTCGCGCTCAGTGTTGAGCCTCAGAATGACCAGCTGCAACAGCGCGCTCGAGAAATTGACGCCCTCAGGGCAGCGGGCCAGCCCACCGTACCCTCATTACTGGGCGTCGAAAAAGCGACCAACCCCTTCCTGCGCCCGATGAGTCTCGACCTGCAAGACACCCTCGATATGACAGACGCAGAACTGGTTGATGTATTTGCCAAAACTCGCCAACTCAAAGACAATTTTTAGCAGCGAACCAGGCCGAATTGACCAGGCATATTACTCGCATGCCAGTGCATTGCCGTTCTGAAGCATTTTTAAGTCACAAGATCACAGCAGCTGAGTCTGCCGCTTGTCATTCAACGACTTCCGCCATCGCCGAGGGGACTCTTCTAGGGCCCCACGCTAAACCGAAAATATCTCCGTCCAAAAATTCTCAATCGAGCGACTCGCCCGTTGATTTGCAGCGGGATTAAACACCGCGCCGAAGTCCGGGTTATTGGCATCCGGATTGGTGAAGGCGTGCATCGTACCGCCATAGGCATGGACCTGCCAGTCGACGCCAGCGCCGCTCATCTCTTGCTCAAATGCCAGCACCTGTTCTGGCGGCACCATCGGGTCATCATGTCCATGCAGACACAACACTTTGGCGCTAATCAGCGCGTTGGGTTCGGCGCCAGCAGAGAAGATCCCGTGAATGCTGATCACGCCACCGACATCCGCGCCGGCACGCGCTAACTCCAGCACGCACATACCGCCGAAGCAATAACCCATGGCGCCAACCTTCGACGCATCAACCTGGCCCAAGCCCTTGGCACAGGTTAGCGCTGCCAAAATCCGCTTTCTGAGCTTCGCCCGGTCTGCCGCGAAAGGTCCCATCAGGGCACTATTGCCTTCAACGTCACTATCACTGCCAAACACGCCCTTGCCATACATATCCAGGGCAAATCCAACATAGCCCAGACGCGCCATTTCTTCTGCCTTAGCGGTGGCGAAGTCCCGCCGCCCGGTCCAGTCATGGGCGACCAAAACCAAAGGCCTCGGCCCCTTTATACTTTCGTCGTAAGCTAGATAACCCTCAAGAACCACATCGCCATCTCGATATTCAACGTTTTCCGTATGCATCATCAGTCTCCTGTTTATTTATCCTCTAGACTCCCGACCTAACCCCACTCAAACTTCGGCCAAGTCCTTTAGGGCAAGATCAGTAGAAAAATACACATTGCCCTGCATATTCGCAAAAAACTCAGTCTCTTTCAGCTTATCCATCACCGGACCCTTAACTTCCGCCAGGTGCAACGTAACCCCCACTTCAGCCAGGCTATCCTGCAATAGCTCGAGCATTTCCAGACCACTAGTATCAATAAAATTGGCCGAACTACAAATCAAAATGACATGTTTGATCGCCGGCGAGTCGGCAATCTTGTTAAACAGGAAGACCTCGATATAACGCGTATTCACAAAGTAGATACTCTCATCGATTCGCAGCGCGAGAACTTGCGGTGAAGTCCCCACATCGTGACGTAAAACGTTGCGAAAGGTTTCCGTATTGCCGACCCGACCGACAACGGCAATATTGGGTTTGCTGCTGCTTCGAATGAGCAACAAAAATGAAATGGCGATGCCCGCAAGAATACCGGTCTCGACCCCAAGCCCTAAGACCGCGAGAAACGTACAGGCGAAGGTCACCGAATCAATTCGATTGAATTGAAACGTCTTTCGAATGCCATGCAGATCGATCAACTGGATTGCTGACATCACAATAATCGCCGACAGCACTGCTTTAGGCAGGTAATAAAACCAGGGCGCAAACCAGACCAATGTAATCACCACCAATACACAAGTAACCAAAGACGCCACCGGTGTGACGGCGCCGGAGCTGAAATTAACGATAGTTCGAGCAAAACTGCCTGCAACAGGAAAGCCGCCGACCATGGCGGAACCCAGATTGGCCAGACCCAAACCGACAAGCTCCTGGTTCGGTTCGATTTTTTCGCGACGTTTACTCGCCACTGCCGCGCCGATGGATGTACTTTCCATAAAGATCACCATCGACATCAACAACGCCGACGGTAGTAATTGTTGAATTTCCACAAGACTCGGATCCATTTGCGCCCATGTGGGTAATTGATTAGGGATAACACCTACCACTGACACGCCACTGCTCTGATCCAGTCCCATTGACCAGACAATGGCAACCGAAAGGATCACTGCGTACATGGGCGCCGATTTCACCAAACTACCGATCCAGCGCGGGTGGATTCCGGTGGATTGCAACAGCGCTTCAAGATGATGACGACAAAACCACAAGAGAAACATCGCCCCGATAGCGATACTCATGGCCGCCAGATTGAGACTATCCATACCACTGGCAACGTGTTGCAGCACGATCACAACGGCAGTATCAGGGGGCGCAGACAGACCGAGAATGGAGGGAATTTGATTAGTGATAATCAATATCGCTGCGGCAGTGATAAAGCCGGTCACCACCGCGTGACTGAGAAAACTGACCACAGCGCCAAAGTTGATAATCCTTAACAGCACTAGTACACCACCGGTGACCATGGCCAACTTAGACGCCAGCAACGTGTACTCAAGGGTGCCGGGAGTTTGAAATGCAGAGACAGACTCAAGACTCATCATCGCCAAAATCGCTGTTGGCCCTACGGCCAAGGTGCGACAACTGCCAAAGGCGGCATAACACAACAGCGCCATAATCGCCGCATACAGGCCAGTCTCAGCCGGCAAACCAGCCAGGAAGGCATAGGCGATAACCTGTGGCACGGTAATAAACAAGACGACGATTCCCGCAACCAGATCGGCTCGAAAGGCTTCGCCGTTATACTTAGGCCACCACTGCATCACGGGCAGAAGATGGGTTAACCAACGTTTCAACAACATAGTGGAATCATCATATATACAGCAATGGGAGAAGAGGTAGGCGCTGTCACGAGCAAGATCGAGGTATAAGCGATCATTTCACCCCCCAGTTTACCGGCGGCGCTGCCTGAGTTGAACCCTGAACTGGCGAATTCAGCAACTCCCCGAATTGTAACGACAGCGCGGTGGCCAACGATTCACAGGCGAGTGGGCCTGGATGATAACCGTCACGGGCGAGTAGCTGCGCCTGGAAACCCGAAGCCGTGTCGAACCAGTAAATACCCGAGAGCAATTTCGCCGCTTGTTGCAAGGTCTGATCCAACAGTCGAGCGCGAACACCAAGCGCGAATCTCAGCGGTTGTGGCAAGGCCGAAAACTGACCCATCGGGGGAATACCCAGAAACACAATAGGCGCGCTGAAGCGCAATTTCAACTCGGCAATCAGGTGCGTAACTTCCCATTGCCAACGTGTCACTGATGTTAGATGTGACACGTCATTGACCCCAATAGAGACCAACACCAGGTCGGGCTCAACGCCATCCAATAGCGGTAAGCGGGCAATTAAATCTCTGACCCGGTCGCCATTACGGCCCTGGGTTTGCCATAATATTGGCCGACTATTCTGTTGATGTAGTTTAAGTGCGAGTTGCCGAGTCAAGGCTTCCTCCACATGAGCGACGCCTAGACCTTCGATGACTGAGTCGCCGATCCCCAGTAACAGCAACGAACTTGAACCCTCACCAACCTGACCGTTGCTTGGTCCTCGCGCAGCGGGCAAGGCCACCGTTCGAGCTCTAACCAGCAGGCCCTGCAGCACTAGCAGCGGCGCAAGAAACAGACACAAGGTCCATAGAATAGTCAGTCGCAGCATAGGGAGCCTTAGCCATGGTTATCGATTTGAGGTTGGTGCCTGCCCTATCAGGCGCTAAATCAGTCTCACGCAGGGATCCGCATGAGCATGAAGGCGTTTCATGACCAATGCAAAGAAAACTTCATTGACCCGAGTGGAAAGGACGCCTATCCTTCGCGCGTCTTTGTAGAAGGTGTCCCCGCGTTTAGTGAATCTTAGACAACGGGATGAAACGGGAAGCCTGTGAAAACCTGGCACTGCCCCCGCAACGGTAAACGAGTTAGTCCACCTACGACGCCACTGTGCCTATCGGCATGGGAAGGCAGGTGGACATGAATTTTTTCACTCGTGAGTCCGGAGACCGGCCCGCTACTCAACATCACTTTAAACACATCGCGGCGGGCGACTGTGCTGACCGTCTCGCGGTTAGATGCACCCCTCTGCGCAAAATCAACACTCGGGTGAGAGTGTGGAGGGCATATGACAATACGAATCTATTCCAAGGTAATCTACCGGCTCACGTTACTATTGACAGTAGCCTGCAATACCGCTTTTGGTGCGACCAATCCATCGCAGACCGCTTCATCGCAGACCATGACCACCATCACAGTCACTGCCTCACGAACTCCCATCAGTATCGATGAAACCGCCAGCGCCATCAGCATCCTCAGCAAACAAGAAATTCAGCAGAGAAACGCCAACAGCATCGCTGACTTGTTAAGAGAGATACCAGGATTTGCCGTTAGCCAACAAGGATCTAGGGGGGCAGTAACTCAAATTAGAGTCAGAGGTGCCGAAGCCAATCAAGTATTGGTTCTGATTGACGGCATTGAAGCTAACGATGTATCACAGGGGAGTGAATTTAACTTCGCACATCTGAATGCCGACCAGATCGAACGAATTGAAATTGTCCGTGGACCGCAAAGCGCCCTATGGGGTAGCGACGCCCTTGCCGGCGTTATCAACATTATCACCATACCTCGGGTCGATAGCGGCACCCATCATCGCCTGTCATTAGACTCGGCAATAGGCGCATTCAACAGCCAGACTATTGGCGCCAACTATCTGTTCAGTGAGCCCCAATATCAATTCAGTCTGGGGATCAACGATTATAGAACCGATGGCACCAACATCTCCCGCCAAGGCAATGAAGATGACGGCTACGAGAATACGACCATCGTCATGAACGGCAAATACCTAACAGATAATGACCTGCAGCTTGGCTTCAGCTATCGTCAGACGAACTCATCATCGGCATTTGACGACATTGACTATGCGGTAACCGGCTTGCCCGTCGACGCCGATTTTCGAACCGATGCAAAACAGACCTACAGCATGGCATCAGCAGCATTCAGCTTACTGGATGGCCGACTCAAGCAGTCGCTAAGCCTCTCGAGATCAGACTCAGACAACACCAATTTGACAGGCCAAATCAGCCCCGATATCAGTCGTGGCACTCGGGATCGGGTCATGTCACAAACAGATCTATTTTTAGGCCCACACACGCTCACCTTCATCGCTGAACATGAAACCGAAGATTACGCCCAGCGCGGCACCGCCAGTTTCTTCGGTGACCCCAACAAGGACCTGACCACCCGCAACCGGGCCCTGGCCGCAGAATACCGGCTCAATGGTGATGACTTAGAACTATCCCTGAGTGCTCGACACGAAAATAACAGTGAGTTTCAAAACGCGCTCAGTTGGCGCACAACCGCGGCCTGGCACGCTAATGACACCACGACACTGTTTGCCTCTGTGGGTGACGCGACTAAAAATCCCACTTTTACGGAGCGCTTTGGATTTTTTGATGCCTTTCGCGGCAATCCAGCACTTAAACCGGAGCAGGCACGGAGCTGGGAATTGGGGCTTCGACAACTAATTCCAGCACAGGAAATACTGATTTCCGCCAGCTGGTTCCACTCTAGCCTGACGGATGAAATCAACGGCTTTGTCTACGACAGCGTGTCGGCCGCCTTCACCGCCAGCAACAACCTGACACAATCAGCGCGTCAAGGCCTTGAACTCGACCTGAACTGGCATATCACAGAGCACATGAAGCTACGGGGTAGTTACACCTATCTTGATGCCGTGGAGGATGCCAATGGCCCCGACCCGCAAGATGAGATCAGACGTCCTCGCCACCACTTTGCCGTGAACGGCAACTATGCCTGGCAACACAGCAATTTAAACGTCGCCGTGATTCACACGGGCAGCCAGCTCGACAATTTTTTCCCACCGGCACCACCCTTTCAGATCCGCGTGAACCTGAAGCGCTACACGTTGGTCAATATCGCGCTCAATCACGACGTCAGTGACCAGATCCAACTGCGACTGCGACTCGACAACGCCCTCGCAGCAGACTACGAAGAAGTGTTTGGTTTTCGGGCTCCGGGTAGAGCCGCTAGCGCCGGCATCCACTTCAGACTGTAGAACCTCTACGAGAAGAACCCCAATAAGAAGGACCCCAATAAGAAGGATGCAAAATAAAGGCCGCTACCGGAGGTTCCGGGGCGGCCTTTATTTTGCGATTGAGCTGGGGGCGCCTAGCTGGGAGCACCTAGCTGGGGGCGCCTAGCTGGGGGCGCCTAGTCAGGCAATCCCAGGACACGTTTGGCAATAATATTACGCTGCACCTCATTGGTACCACCGTAAATCGTATGAGCACGACTGCTTAAAAAGGCCCGAGTCGCTTCTAGTTCCTCAGTAGCAAAGCCCTCGCCTTCCCAGCCATAACCTTGCGAGCCCATCATCTGAGTACGAAACTCGGCCCCATCACGGGCGAGTGTTGCGCCATAGAGTTTAAAGATCGAAATCGCCTCACCCATGGTCTTACCAGAGGTATTCTCTTCCTTGGCTCGGCGTTGAGTCAGTTGAAAACTTTGGGCATTCATGGCAAATCGAACAACCGAATCACGGGTAGAACTGTCGAGAATTTTGCCACCTTGATCCACGCCAATATAAGTTTTAGCGATTTCCGCCAGGGTCGTAGCTGGCCCAAAATGCCGCGGCCCACCCTCCCCCAGTCCACCCTGACCAGAGCGTTCGTGCTGCAGCAGGCGTTTAGCAACCGCCCAGCCACGATTGAGCTGACCAATCAGATCATCCTTGCGAGCGACCGCATTATCGAAGAACGTCTCGCAAAACGGTGACGAGCCGGCGATCAACTGAATGGGTTTGATCGAAACACCAGGCTGGTGCATATCGAGCAACATAAAGCTGATGCCTTCATGCTTGGGCACATTCGGGTCTGTACGCACGAGGGCGAACATCCAGTCAGCAAACTGAGCCCCCGAGGTCCAGATTTTCTGGCCATTGATCTCGAATATATCGCCCTTATCCACCGCCTGGGTTCGCAGACTCGCCAGGTCTGAACCGGCACCCGGTTCTGAATAACCTTGGCACCAAGCAATATCGCCCATGGCGATGCTGGGAATATGCCGAAGCTTTTGTTCTTCCGTGCCGTATTCAAGCAGGGTCGGACCAATCATAGAGGTCCCCATGCCTGGCATGGGCAGCCGGGCCTCAATGGCCCGCAGCTCAACTTGCAAAACTTGATTTTGTTCAGGGCTTAAGCCGCCGCCACCGTATTCCTTGGGCCATAAGGGAATACTCCAGCCTTTACTGCCCAACGCATGGCGCCAGGCCAAGAGTTCAGGCTCAATCGGCCTCACGCTGCCGATGGGAATCGCTTCGCCCGGTCCGCGGGCAGCCGCAGGACAATTGTCGGCGAGCCAGGCTCTGACCTCTTCTCGAAACTCGTCAAGACTCATACTTGCCCCTTATAGATAGCGATTTATTTGATGCTCAAGAGTAAACCAGTGGGGTTACCAACCTCAATCAAATTCGACTCAGGTGTTGGCTAAGCTCGCATTCCAGTTTTTAGTTCTTAGTTCTTAGTTCTTAGCTCTTAACCCTTAACCCTTAGCCGGCCAGTACTGATCCTTCAACAGCCGCTTATACAGCTTGCCGGTTGGGTGCCGCGGTAACTCCGCCAGGAAATCTACGGATTTTGGACACTTTAGGTGGGCAATTTTGCTGCGGGCAAAAGCAATCAACTCAGCCTCCAGTTCAGGTCCCGCGTCGACCATACTCATGGGTTGAACCACGGCCTTGACCTGTTCGCCGAACTCTTCATCGGGGATACCGAAGACCGCAACATCCGCGACGGCAGGATGGGAGATCAGAATATTCTCTGCCTCTTGCGGGTAAATATTGACGCCACCTGAAATAATCATAAACGACTTACGGTCCGTCAGATAAAGATAACCTTCCCCGTCAACATGCCCCACATCGCCCAGCGTCGTCCAACCCTGGCTCGAGCGGGAAGAATCGGTCTTGTCCGAATCACCGAGGTATTCAAACTGGCCGCCCCCTTCGAAGTACACGCCGCCCACTTCGCCCACAGCTACCTCATGACCCTCGTCATCGAGAATATGCAACCGGCAGTTACCCGCGGCGCGACCTACAGACCCGGGATGACTCAGCCATTCCGCGGAACTGATCGCGGTCGACCCATTGCCTTCAGTGCCGGCGTAATATTCCAAAATAATCGGGCCCCACCAGTCAATCATGGCCTGCTTGACAGCCACGGGACAAGGGGCGGCGGCGTGCACTGCAAAGCGGTGGGAACTCAGGTCATACTGCTCGCGCTCCTGCGCCGGTAGCTTCAGCATTCGCACGAACATGGTGGGCACCCATTGACTGTGGGTCACCTTGAATCGCTCAATCAACTCTAGTGCTTGCAGCCCGTCGAACTGCTCCATTACGATGCAGGTACCGCCAAAGCGCAGCACATTCAAATTAAAGCCCAATGGGGCGGCATGATACAAAGGCGCAGAGGATAGGTAGACCGTCGCCGCATCAAAGACGTAACGTTCTCTGGCGGCCTCAAAGACCTCGACTTTTTCACCCCAAGGTATATCGATCAGAGGTTTCTTGACGCCCTTGGGTCGACCGGTGGTGCCCGATGAATAGAGCAGACTCTGGCCATAGGACTCGTCAACAATAGGCGTCTGCGGCATCGCCGCGATGGCCGTTTCCCAGGACTGCGCCCCATCAACCACCCCGTCCAACATAAAGCATTGAGGTTGATTGACGAGATTCGACTTAAAGCCATTGAACGTGTCCGCCAGATAACTCGAGGTGACGACGACCTTGGCTTCGCAGTCATTCACAATATACTCCACCTCTTCGGCTTGGAGTCGATAGGAAATCGCCGTGAAATACAAACCAGCACGGAATGCGCCCCAGCATATTTGGAGAAACGCCGGATGGTTTTCGAGGCAGATCGCAAGATGGTCACCCCGGGCTAAACCCAGCGCACGAAACAAGTGGGCGGCTTGATTCGAGCCACGCTCCAGATCGGTATAGGTGATCACTTGGCCGGAACCCGCCATGACATACGCGGCGCGATTTGGCGTCAGACTGGCATATTTACCTGGATACATGGCCCTCTCCTCAATTCATGCTGGCGGCAATCGCTCACCGGGAATGGCATTCCGCTGGAGACACACCTGACGCTGTGCAAGCGGTCGGCGCGCCCGTGACAGACAATGCACTATAGGGTGTCCGCGCTGCAAATTTCAAATCATATTCAGGGGGTGCTTGCAGGAGATCCGGCAGCGAGGGTTACACATCCAAAAAATGTATTGATTACGCCAGTCCAGGCGTTGATTCAACCCGAATACAGGAAGGCTCAGCAGGTCAATTTCGAGCCAACAAACAGACAGCAAATAGACAGCAAAGAGGCAAGGGGCACCGGCGGAGCATCAATAGATGACAAACATATAGCCCATATAGGCTGCTAACAGGACAACACCCCAGGCTTTACCGATGGTGGCCTTGAACAGCACAAACAGCAGCAACAGCACAGAACTCAAGAGCATTATCCAGACATCGAATGTCAAAAATGCAGCGTCTACGGGGATATCCGTCAACATGGCCGTGATCCCGAAGATCGCCAGGATGTTAAAGACATTACTGCCCACGACATTACCGATAGCGACATCGGAGCTCTTATGAAAGGCCGCGATGACCGTCGTGCTCAGCTCCGGCAACGAGGTGCCCAGAGCGATCAGACTCAGACCTATGACCGCTTCAGAGACGCCCCAACCCGCCGCAAGCCCTGTTGCCCCTTCGACAACCAGGTCAGCACCTAGTGGCAAGGCAATAACGCCAAGAATAATAAAGGCGGCAATCCATATGTTTTTACCCGGTAGGCCCAACACCCGTTCCAACTCTTCTTCCGCGCTATCTAGCGCCGGGACCAAGTCGGAGCCGCGAGTGGCTAAAAACAGAAATCCACAGAGCAGTGCAATCAGCAAAATGCCTTCTCGAAAAGTCACCGGCTCAAAGAAACACAAGACAATAAACAAAATTGAAACGCCAACCATTAACGCGGTTTGCTTCGCCAGACCGGTCTGATCGCAGATGATCGGATGGATCAAGACAGGGACTCCCAGCACCAGCAGAACATTGGCGATATTGCTACCGATGATATTACCCACAGCGATACCGGGAAAGCCCGACAAGGCCGAGACCGACGACACCATCAACTCAGGGGCTGACGTGCCCATTGCGACAACCGTGAGTCCGACGATCATCGGTGGGATTTTACTTTCACGGGCGAGACCCAACGCGCCCCTGACCAGTAAGTCGCCACCCATCAACAGATAGACAAACCCCCCGAACAGTTTTAGCAGATCAATCGCCTCAGGCATGGGGATCCGATTCAGGCTGTTCGTCCACTGGCTGCAGATGGTCCAACAACTCGTTGATGGATTCTGCCAAATAGGCTATTTCGTCGTCACCGGAAGAATCACAGCGCAACTGTGTTTCGCCTTCACGCACCCGCTCGACCAATACCGCCAGGGCGTGAATCGGTCGGGCCAGGTACAGACCCAGTAAAGTCCCACCGATAATTGCAAAGCCGGACAAGGCGAGGGCGATATCAATCATCGCCTCACGTAAACCATCCGCCCTTTGCGCCTCTTCGGCTGCATCCACCTTAACGATCAAACCCCACTGCAGGTCGTCGAGATACCGGGTTGCCGCCCAAACATCAACTTCCCGGTAGTCTTTGATACGCTCATTGAACACCACATCTTCACCCGCCAACACCCGGCGCATGGGCAGTGCAGCCTGATCATTCAGGTAACGTCGACCTGCTCCCGGCTCATCATGGCGCAGCGGATTCAAGACCATCACCGAATCGCCGTCCTGAATCACCACCAAGGACTCGCCACTTTCGCCTAACCCTGTGTAGTTACCGGTCATCGAGAACAGATCCAAACCATCAAACACCACTTCGATCTGACCGATGCCGACACCATTGATATTCAACAAACTCCCGTAGACCACACGCAATCCGCCGTTATCGCTGAAATAGGAGCTTTGATAAACAATAGCCTGAGTATCATTGAGTGGCTGCGAGGAGTATTCGCCGTCGTACTGACCATAACTGGCAACCGCATTGCCCTGTAAGTCCAGAATACTAATGCGGTCCAAATTATCCGTTGCAGTCACCGCATTCTCAATAATTTCGTTGACCCGCAACAACGCAGATGAGTTTTTTTGAGTCAGGTATTGCTGCAGATTTTCCCGCAAATCGGTTCGACTGCGGGTCAATCGCAACTGATCTCGCCAGGCTTCCTGCACCTTGACGAGGTCTCGCTTCTTGCTTTCTGCCAGCGCATCCAGCTGCCGCACAGAAATCTCTTGCAGGAGCACAGCCGCCGTTTGATACGCAAAGGTACCCAACAGAGCCATACTCAACAATGAGACAAAGACGAGAGCGAGCGCTAATTTTGTTCTAATGTCCACGAGTATCACTGATGTCGAATTCTCGTGTATCTTTGCATTTTTACCCCGCCAGTTCCAGCGGTGCGCCATGGGCTCGCCAGTATCGAGGCCCTGGCAAGCCCGACAAAACCTGCCAATAGCAGACCTATTTTGGCGAGTACCGATTCGCCAACAACCATCCCGACGGGTTCAGTATTTCGTGATCTTCAGACGCCCTCGCGACAGCCAAAAATCGCGAGATTCGCAGCCTGTTACCGAGCAGCGGCAGTTTCTTCGGCGAGTCTATTTTTTCCTGGGTCCCAAACCTGTTTCTAAGTTTTCACGACTCCCGACTGGGCGAGAAAACAAGGTTAGGCGAAATGATTCAACTGCCTGACGCTAAATCGCCGCCATCTAGCCCAACCTAACACAACGCCTATCCCTGGCCCTTCATGACCTGCTAGTATCCTGCGACTCAGACACAGTTAGCGATAATGACCATAGCCAATACACCTTCTACCGCAATCTATTATGGCTATTGGCTGATCGTGGCGGCGTTTATTGCTCAGTTCGTCGCGGCAGGCGTCCAAAATTACGTCATAGGGCCATTTATGATCCCCATGACCGAGAGCCTGGGTTGGACTCGCACTGAGTTCACGTTACCGAGAAGTCTTGGTCAAATTATTATGGCCATGACCGGCTTTCTGATCGGCGGCTACGTTGATCGCTTCGGCGCCCGGCGCTTTATGTTAGCGGGCACCTTGATTCTCGGCGCGGCTCTGTTTGCCATCGCGTACGTCACGAAACTCTGGCACTGGGTACTACTGAACGGCATCGTACTAACCTTTGGCGCGGCCTTGGTTGGCAATCTGGTGGTCAACGTGACCCTGGCCAAGTGGTTCGTCAATTTTCGCGGCCGGGCGATCGCTTTCGCGGCGATGGGGGTTTCCTTTGCTGGCATTTTATTGACCCCGCTGGCAACCTGGTTAATCGACGATTTTGGCTGGCGTACGACCTGGAAAATCTTAGCGCTGATCACCATCATGCTGATCGGCCCGGTGGCGATGATGATGCGCCGCACACCGGAAGACTATGATTTACTCCCCGACGGCCATTCAGCTGCGGACGTCGCCTCCGGCAAAAATGCCAAAGCATTATCAGACTTCGACAACTCCATGACTCGGCGCCAGGCCATGTCGAGCTATTCATTCTACTTTCTAGTCTTGGCCTTCGGCTTATTCGGCATTACCATCCAGGTCATGTTGCTGCAGACAGTACCCTTGATGACCGATGCCGGTTACACACGATCGACAGCGGCATGGATGATCACCATCACCTCTATACCTGCATTGCTGTCCAAGCCCATCTGGGGCTGGCTGATCGATGGCCTTGACGCCAGACCACTGGCGTCGATTAGCGCCGTCTTGACCGGCGTTTCTCTGTTTATCATCGTTTTCGCGGTTCAGGGCCAGTCGCTAGCCTGGATTTATTTCGGCTTCGTGGTCTTGGGGTTCGGTTGGGGCGGGATGATTCCCTTGCAGGAAGTGATCTGGGCGAGCTTTTTTGGTCGGCGCTATTTGGGCTCCGTACGCAGTGCCGCGCTGCCCTTTTCGATTCTGCTGACCGCCGGCGCGCCGCTGGCAACGTCTTACTATTTTGACATCATGGGCAACTATGACGGCGCCATCTTGATGGTAGGCTCGGCTAACCTGTTGTCAGGTGTCATGCTGGCGCTGCTTAGAAAGCCAGTGCTTTGAGCAGTGGGCATTAAACGATAATGCTTAAAGCTTTAAGCAATAGGCAATAAGCACGGCATTAACGCCAGAACTTGCCACTTAACCGAGTTGAACCACCGCGATTCGATTGGCAGGCAGCGCCCCCTGACCAATGCGTTTCAGAGAACTAATAGCGACAATCATCACCAGCACACACCCCAGCAACCACAGTCCAGAAAACAGTGGGTGCGCGCTAAAGCTACCCAGTTGGTAGACCGTGCTTGCGGTCACATAAGCAAGACCCGTGCTCCAACAGAACACCAGCGCCATCCAGCGCCAGCCTGCTTCTTTGGCGATAGCGCCCAACACTGCCACGCAAGGCGCATACAATAAAATAAACACCAAATAAGAGAACGCCGCTAATTGGCTGCCAAACAAACTCGCCATATTGGTCAAGGTACTGGTGTTAACACCCTGAACTTCGGCCATCTTCGACTGGTCACTCAGGTCGCCCATATCCAGCCCCAGCGGGTCACCCAGATGACCCAACAATTCACTGGTGTTGGTCACGATAGACATCAATGCGGCCTGAACGGCCGCATTGATGTCCGGCGGCGCATTCAAGTCAACTATTTCCGAGCCGCTATATAACGCATCCAGCGTCCCAACGACGGCCTCTTTCGCAAACAAACCGGTGAATAGACCAACGGTAGCGGGCCAGTTATCTCGACTCAGTCCGATGGGGACAAATAATGGCGTAATCGCCTTACCAACCACAGATAAAGCTGACTTGTCAGTGTTGGCATTACCGAAGCTGCCATCAGTACCGATAGAGTTGAGAAAACTCAGCGCGATGACGACGAGAACGATGGTCTTGCCGGCGCGGAACACGAAAGCCCGCAAGCGGAACCAGGTGGTCAGCAGAATATTACGCGCAACAGGCAGATGATAAGCAGGCATTTCCTGAAACGAAGGTGTCATCTCCGTAGCAAAGATTTGTTTGCGGAACACCCAACCCGTCAGCACCGCCATGCCAATACCCAGCAGGTACAACAAAAAGACAATGTTCTGACCATTATTCGGAAAGAAGGCCGCAGCGAATAACGCATAAACCGTCAGCCGTGCACCGCAAGACATAAAGGGCGCCATGGCAATCGTCAACAACCGATCACTGTCACGACCCAATGTGCGAGACGCCATCACCGAAGGGACATTACAGCCGAAGCCAACAATCAACGGCACAAAAGCATTGCCGGGCAGCCCTAGTTTGCTCATCAGACGATCGACCACAAAGGCCGCCCGTGACATATAGCCAGAGTCCTCAAGCATCGACAGACACAGGAACAAAAATCCAATCACCGGAATGAAGGTAGCGACCAGCTGAATACCGCTGCCGAGCCCATCGGCGAGCAGAACCACCAACCATTCAGGAAAACCTGACCAGGTCAGCAGCCAACGGCTCGAATCCACAAAAACCGCCCCAAAAAGAATATCAAAGAAATCGATAAACACCGCGCCAAAGCTGATGGCCACGGTAAACATCGCATACATCATAAACAGGAAAAACGGGATACCCAGCCAGCGATTCAAGACCCATCGGTCGATCTGTTCCGTCAGCGAGTGCTCCACCGGCGTCATCAGCATCACCCCGTCTACCAGTCGCTTGGCCGTGTGGTAACGGCGAATCAGCTTATCACCCGTGGCTTCATGGATATCGTGACTGACCTCTACCGAGCGCTCAGTCTCGGGTTTTTTACCGGCGGTCAGGGATTCCTGCATATGGAATTTCAAGCCATCGACGCCAGTACCCCGAGAGGCAACAATCGGCACGACTATCACGCCTAATTTTTTGGACAAGGCGACAACATCAATCTCAACGCCATTCTGGTGCGCGACATCCACCATATTCAAGGCGACGATAACATTTTGGCTGGCCTCCAACACCTGCTGGGTCAGCACCAGATTACGTTCTAGATTGGTCGCATCGATGATATTAATCACTAGGTCATAATTCTCCTGACGGAGAAAATCCCTCGCAATTATTTCATCTAGGCCTAGGTAGTCCTGCTCTAGTGAGTAGATACCCGGTAGGTCGACAATCTCCACCGACTGGTCGCCCAGCATCATTGTGCCGGACTTTTTCTCAACCGTGACGCCTGGCCAGTTTCCCACCTTCTGATGAGCACCGGTCAGGTTATTAAACAGCGTGGTTTTGCCGCAATTAGGATTACCGATCAAAGCGATGGTGACACTGGTCATTCAAGGGCCTCGACTTCGATTAGTCGGGCTTCTTGCTTTCGAATACTCAGCAGTGTCGAGCCAATTCGTATCTGTATCGGGTCACCGGCCGGCGCAAAGCGCAGCACCTCGACCTTGACGCCGGGATAGAGGCCCAGAGCATAAAGCCGACTTTGGATCTCTGCGGCATCTACGGCTGCCTCAAGCACTAGGCATTGGCTCGCTTGTCTCATTTCTGCCAGGTTCATTGAGCGGTTGAACATCCACGTCGTGTTAATGTGTATGAGAATTATTATCATTTGCAGGTAGAATGCAAGTGATTGTTTTATTTACGACTTATTACGTCATTTACGAGCTGGTCAGAGCGCCTGTCGTCAGAACTCTAGTCAAAGCTCTAGTCAAAGCTCTAGTCAAAGCTCTAGTCAAAGCTCTGCACAGATATGACCGCCGTCAACCACCAGGGTCGAACCGGTCATATAACGGGAGGCATCAGATGCCAGCAACAGGATTGGGCCATCAAGGTCCGCGAACTCGCCATAGCGACGCATGGGAATTCCCTTACGAAAAGTATCGGAGCCCTCGCCCTCAAGCAAGACGCGGCTAACGTCAGTAAGAATATAGCCTGGCGCTAGCGCATTCACGCGAATCCCATATTTCGCCGCTTCCAGCGCCATGACTTCTGTGACCTTGATCAAAGCGGCCTTGGAGACGGCATAGGGAAATTGCCCCTTAATGGTTCGAAATGCCGTAATAGATGCAATATTGACGATGTTACCCTCGGACTGCTGATTCGCCACCACATGCTCTGTATAGTATTTCGAGAGTCGCCAGGCGGCTTTAAGATTCGTGTCCATGACGAAGTCCCAGTCATCTTCATCAATCATGGCATAGGTTTTGGCGCCAGACTCAACGCCGGCGTTATTGATGAGCACATCAATGGGGCCAAAGGCCGCTGCCGCATTGTCCAAAAATGCCCGAGCACTGACTGGATCGCGAACATCCAGCGCCAGCGCCAGCGCCTGCCCCCCTGCCGCTGTTAGCTGGTTTACCAGCGCCTCAAGTTTATCGACCCGCCTGGCACCCAGGACGACCTTGCCTCCAGCGGAGGCGATCAATTCAGCGAAATGCGCACCAAAACCGGAAGAAGCGCCAGTGATGACCACATGTTTACCCTGCATCGAGAACGTTTTGTCCAGCACCTAAAATCCTTATTTATAATCCTTGAGCTAATGGAATCACAAGCCCATGCGCGATTGCAACAGCCGCGATCGTGCCAGGGTTATTTTGGGCTCATTCGATGCCAACCGAGTCGACAGCAGGATACGTTGATCCATAACAACTACATCATGCTCCGATGATGCTTTATGATCTGTGAGTCCGTTAACTCATCGATTGGCCACTCATGTTCCACTACAAGTCCACGGACCCCGCGCAATCCCGACACGAGGATCTGGCGCGCATGAAACGCCTGGCAACCGGGCTCTTGCTCGCAGTCACTGCTGTTTATATCGTCGCGCGCCTGTTCCACGAGTTCGCGCCCTGGGTTGGTTATGTGGAAGCCACCGCAGAAGCCGCCATGGTCGGCGCCCTCGCTGACTGGTTCGCCGTCACCGCCTTGTTTCGGCACCCCCTGGGTCTGAAGATCCCGCACACAGCGATCATACCCAACCGTAAAAGTCAGATCGCCGAGCAATTCGGGCGCTTCGTCCAGGAGAATTTTCTCTCGGAACAGGTCATTTCTGCCAAGATCCGAGCCATGAATCTGAGCCAGCAAGTGGCCTTGTGGATCGTCGCACCGAAGAATGCCGACGCGGTGGCCGAACAACTCACCGCTGGACTGGCAGGAGCGGTCCGGGTGATGAACGACGCAGATATCCAGCGGATGATCGAACAGAAGGTCGCCGACAAAATTCGGGATACTTCATTCGCGCCACTCATTGGCGAGTTGCTGACATTCCTAACCTCGGGCAGACGTCAACAGGAAGCCATGGATGCCGCCGTTCGAATCGCCTTGAATCTGTTAGAAGACAATGACGAGCAACTGCGCGAAAAAGTCGGTACAGAAACACCCTGGTGGTTTCCCTCGAGTCTTGACAAGGCTGTGTATAAAAAACTGGTTCGCAGCCTGAGCAAAACTCTGTATGAAATGCAGATGGATATTTTTCACCCTATGCGCATCAAGCTGGTCACGATCACTGATCAGTTTATGGAAGACCTGAAGCATTCACAGGATATTCGCAACAAGGAAGTCTCGATCAAAGAGGATCTACTGAACCAACCAGCGTTACGGGATTTTACCGGCACTCTCTGGCAAGATATCAAACAAGCTTTATTACATCAAAGCGAAAACCCCAACGCCGAGCTCAAGCAGACAATTCAAAAGTCGGTGATAAAGTTTGGTGAATCTATTCTCGAAGATCCGGCCCTGGCCAACAAGATCGATGGGTGGGCAGACACCAGTGCCCGCCACCTCATTCGAACCTATGGCCATGAAGTGGCAGACCTGATTTCCGGCACGATCGACAACTGGGATGCCACAGCCACTGCGGAACGAATTGAACTGCAGATCGGCCGCGACCTACAATTCATTCGCATCAATGGCACAGTTGTCGGCGGCTTAGCCGGCCTGACGATTCACCTTATTGCCGAACTGAGCAGTCTGGCCGACATTAGCTTGACTGACCTGTGGCCACTTTAAAACCTGAGTAGCGCGGCTGATCGATAGCAATCTGATTCGCCACGGCGTGACGCAAATAATCATGTAATCGCTCATCATCAAGGTCCTGAGTGCCATCGCGCAATTCTCGAGTCAGACGCCAGCGCAGCGCCTCCAGATCGTCGTCGGCTACCGCCGAACCATACAGAAGCCTTAACTTCTCCAACTCCAGCGCCCGTGCCGCCCCCCCCAGTTGACTTTCACGAAGCACAATATCCAGCGCATTACCCGCAACCCGAGCGAGAAAATTGACCCGACCGGTGGTGCCATCCATCACATCAGCACGCAAAAAGTCACGCACCGCTGTCAGTAACTCGTCAGCCCGAGGCATATCCAGCGTTTGCGCTGCCTGCTCAGGTTGTACCGGCGTCACGATCCCTGGGATCACCAGATTCACACAATCGATCTGACACTCTGACGAACGCCGACCAATACTCGGTCGCTCCACGGTCTTATCGGGTCCGGTACGGTAATGCTCAGCCATACCCAGGCAACCCACGGCCCACCAAAAAGAGCCAAAGACTTCCCAGAACTTTACCTGTTCAATATCAACGGGCTGACCCGAGACTTCCTCATAACCACGAAACAAGTCTGCATACTCACCAAACCCGCCCACTGGCTGCGCACCGCCAAATCGCCAGGAGTTGACACAAATCCAGCCCAAATCGCGCATGGGATCACCGATATGGGCAATTTCCCAGTCGAGCACAGCAACCACTTTTGTTTCGTCAACCAAAAAATTACCATTGCGGAAATCGTTGTGAACCAGGCGCATCTGCGGGGCTACCGGCAGATGCTCCATCAGCCATCGAGCCGTGAAATCAATCATCGGCTGCGGCGTCTCCAGCAAACGGTAGCGCTCCCAACTCTGCTCCACAAATTCTTTCGGGGTGATTTCAAACAAGCGACTTCTTAACCCGGTGGCATCCAGGTCGATCTGGTGGATTTTTGCCATTAACTTGCCACACTCGTAGGCGAGTCGAGGCCGCAGCTGCTCATAGGCGGGTGCGCGAACGATCCGCGCACCCAGGGCTTCGCCTTCAAGCCACTCCATGATGAAGCCCTCACCCAGATCATCTTCGTCTTGTAACACATAATAGACTTGTGGTTCTGGCACACCCACGGCGCGGGCACTGCGCATCAACAGCGCCTCAACATCCAGTCCCGGATGGCCTGGCACCGGCTCTACCTTGACACCCCCCGGCGCTCGACGCATCGCCAACAACTGTTCACCCGTCGGCGTCTCGATCGCTATGCGGTAGGTTTCCTGACTCGCACCACCGGACAATCGATCGACTCGCAGCAATTGTTGAAAATCAGGGATATTGCGCACCAATATCCCTTCAAGAGTTGCTTCGAATCTCGTCTTATCTGCATCCATGCTTAGTCTACCTTTACACCCTTTGGCGCCTTCTGATTCATATAACCAAACATGTAACCTGCGATTCTGCGCATTTGAATCTCTTCCGCACCTTCGGTGATTCGGTAGCGACGATGATGACGATATATATGCTCGAATGGCTTATGCCGCGAATAGCCCAAACCACCGTGAACCTGCATGGCCCTATCAGCCGCGTCACAACACAATCGATTCGCTATGTAATTACACATAGACACCTTGTCAGAGACCATGAAATTACCGTACTTGTCCATCTGCCAGGCAGTCTTGTGGATCAGCGCCCGAAGCATTTCGCACTGCGCCTGAAGCTCGACCAGCGGAAACTGAATACCTTGATTGCTGGATAATGGCTTACCGAAGGGCTTGCGCTTCATCGCGTAGGCTACCGATTCATTGATACAATACTGGGCAGCACCGAGGCTAGAGGCAGCCTGGCGAATCCGGTTCTCATTGAAGAAATGTTGCACCACCTGCAAGCCGCGGCCCTCGCCACCAAATATCGCAGAGTCATCAACGTGTACGTCCGTGATCGAGACCCGGCCGTGATCGGTCGGCATGTTAAAGGTCCAGAGCATCTCTTCAATTTTCATGCCTTCGGCTTTCATCGGCACCAGAAAAGCCGTAATGCCTTCGCCATCGCCTGGCTTGCCACTGGTACGCGCCATGATCATGTCGTATTGGGCCTTGTGAATACCGGTATTCCAGGTTTTCTCGCCATTGATTCGCCAGCCGTCACCATCCCGTACGGCGTTCGTTTCCATGTGAGTCGCGTCAGAGCCATGATCCGGCTCGGTGATTCCAAAGGCAAAGCCCCGCTTACCTTCCAGCAACAAGGGAACCCATTCCGCCTGTTGGCTCGGCGTCCCATAGGCCAGCATCAGCAGCAAACCAACGTTGTTACCAACAATGGAGTGCTCGTTCTGCAGGTCATTATGCAAACCCAGTCCCATCGCCGCAAAGTGCTCGCGAATCACCGCCATACCCAGGTTGGTGCCGTTCTGGCCACCATATTGCTTGTCTATCGGGTAGCGGTAGTGACCCGCTTTATCCGCTCGTTGTCGGGCTTCGCGCAGCAATGATTCCCATTCTTCATTCGGCAGTCCGCCTCGCTCCCAATCAGTTCGTGCGTCTTCGCGACGATGATCGAAGAAGCGAATATTGTCGTTCTCCTGCTCCAGGGGCTTGATCTCATCAAGAATGAATTGATCGAGTACTTTCAAATAATCCTGTAAATCTTTTGGTATGTCGAAGTCCATGGAACACATCCTCTTTTTTAGTTATGAATTCTTGAGCTGAAAATACTGCCTTAAACCAATCCTGACAATCACTTTATGTCGCGCTAATACCGAACACTCGCTTTCCAGCTAACCTTAGATAATGTCAAATTCGATTCGGCCAAAACTTTTGGGCGCTCCCGCATCATCACACAGGTATTGCGCAATGTAATGCCCGGGGCTCGCCAATTGCACTCGACCCAAAGAACCGGTCATCAGATAATGGCCCTTCAGTACGGCGTATCCCTGGGCCAGAGAATGATTGATAAGCCAGACCAGTACCGCGGCCTGACTGCCCATCGCATCGCGACCATGAGCGAGACTCAGCGCTTCATCACCGCGGTGCAGCGTCACTTCAATGTCGTCCGTGTTCACGGGCTGCAGATCGGCTAATCCGATAATATAGCCGCCCGCTGCCGAGTTGGCGGCCACCAAATCGGCACCAGACATAGTCCTGCCAGCAGCATTGGGGGTGGCATAGCCGGCATCGGCAATTTCAACCATCGGCAATGAACAATCGATATACTCATTGAGGTTTCCAAGGCTGACCGGCTGGGTGACCGCTCGGCTTATTCGATAGCCAATTTCCGTCTCTATGATCGGCCGGCAAAAATCTGCCAGTTTGATCTGACAAGGTGACCGGTACTCGTGTCCCGACACCAAAACACCACCGGCCGGCGTCGTCATGCCCATCGACTGCTGGGCGGCGATATTGGTGAGCGCCGCCTTGAAACCTCGGATATGCCGGGGCTGACGCATCTCCGACAGCCCCCCAGTACCCTTCAGCAACAAATCAACGTAGGCTCGCTGCAGCTCGTAACCACGACTCAGCGGCGGGGCGTCACTATCACTCAACAAAGGCATGGGCTGACATGCCTCATGGGCGGTCATGGCGCGGCGGGCAAATTCGTGGTTCATTTCAGTCATTCGGTGACTTTCCCTATTACTATTCATCTGAAGCAGAGAATCGCTGGCGCAAAAATTACACCGGAGCGGCACCCTCTCCACCGGTTAAATACCATCGCAGTAAGGGCAGATGCTGCCTGCCCTGAAAACGTTCGCCACGATAAAGATACCCCGGTGAGCCGAAGACCCCCATGAGCAGCAGTTCATCCGCCAGTTGCTGCAAGACGACAGGCCCAGGACCCGCCGTAAAATCCCGCCAGCTAGCCAGGTCAATCCCCAACCCTGACAAGACCTGAGTCACTACGGTCGCCACTGGGTCACCCTGCCGAAAGATACCCTCATAGATACCTTCAATATACTGCGGCGCATTTGACGCCATCGCATTCACGTATAGCAGACCCATCGCCGCGGAGCTCGCGTCGAACTGGGGCTGGCTATTCGCTAAGGGAATATCCAGCAATTCACAAGTACGACGCAACTCGGCCTCGGCATTTTTCTGCCGCGCCAAGGCCCGGCGGGCCTTGTAGTGCACCTGAGGATCATCAGACACCTGCGGTGGCCGACTCGAGATGCGTCCCAAACCCGCCTCAAGAGGCAACCATTGGACAGTCAAGCCCAGATCATTCACCAGCGCCTGACTTGCAGCCAACGCCAGATAGCTCTCTGGATCAGTAAAATCCAGACAAATGACCAGGTCGGCGGTGGCAGACACCTGCGTTTGCAGGCTCACGAATTCAGTACCGTATCGTAGGCAACATCCGGAAAAGGCCCCGTCCCACCCGCCAGGTGCCAGCGCACTCGAGGCAACTGTTCTCGACCAAAATACACCTCGTCATCAATCACGTAAGTGGGTACGCCGAAATACCCCAGGTCCAAGATGCGCTCTTGCAACTGGTCGTGCTCATCTCTACCGGCACCGGCCAAATAGACCGGAAAACCTCCCACATGGGCGCCTGCCTCCGCCAACAGCGCACCGATGACCTGAGGATCCTCAATATCCAATTGGCGTTGCCAGAAGCGCGAGTAGACTCTATCAGTATAGCCTTTAAGGATATCCGGATGCTGTTGTCGGGCCCACAGCATGCCAATCGCGGCGATGGATGAATCCCAAATTTTTTGCGTGCCACGCAGCGTCAGACCTCGCAGCGACGCATAGCGACGGGCGTCCATGTAGGCATATTTGACCGCCGTCCACTGTCTTGGCGACCGCTGATTCTCCACCACATCGCCCTTCTCACTGACTTTCGCGGTACCCAGATAGCTGCCGATATTTAATGTCAGGGGCAGCCAGTCGATCTCGACGTCGAAGTCTTGGGCCAGTGCGTAGGTGGGATCCTTGGCTATAAAAGCATAGGGACTCTTGTAATCAATATAGACCTCGAGTCGCTGGCTCATATTTTGTTCTCAATGAAAGGGAACCAGTTATACCTAAATTTCCCTCGCCAGAAAAGCCTCGCCGGCCGTCAGTGAAACCCTATCGAGCCCCCGACAGCCTGCGCACCGATATTATCGCCAGTTTCTCAGCACGCCCGTTGACCGAAGGACCCGCAACGGGCGACAAATTTAAATCTCGCCAATGCCTCGGCTTTATTTATAATGCAGTGCACAATACAATCCCTACGACCAATGGCTTTAGAAGGTGTTAACCATGTTGTCGATGAACTCATCTCAGTCAAAGTATGATCGAAAAATGCGTCGCGCCAAGAGTCACGCGGAGTGGCTGGAAGCTGCCCATGAGCATGATACTGCCACAGGGCGAGACAAATGGCGCCAGGAGCAACAATCCTCAAAGTATGACTATCTCAATATCCAGAGCCGAGTTGACGAACTGCGCAAGCTGCGGGCTAATCACGATGATGTGGGCTTATTGTACGCCCTCAACCAGGGTATCCATGGCAATCAGGGCGGCATGGGCAATAGTGCCTTATATAATCAATCCATGGTCGGCACGAAGAAGCTGATCGAAGCTTACGTCGATGAGATTGTCGATGCGCTCCAACATATCAGTGAGCTGCCAGAATCTGACAAAATCACTCTCGAAGACAAAATTGATTTTTTTCACCGCGCCAATCTGTGCTTCGGCAGTTCGGCACTGATGTTATCCGGCGCCGGATCCTTGGGGCACTTTCACCACGGTGTTGTCAAAGCGCTACTGCAGCACGATCTGCTCCCAGACATCATCTCGGGCTCCAGCGCCGGGTCCATCTTCGCCGCTGTTCTGGGCACCCACACCAATGCAGAGCTTGAGGTGGTGCTGATCGGTAACAATATGCTGGACCCCTTTGACGATGATCTGGAAAAGCGCCCATGGGGCAAGGTTCGACCTCAGATGGATGCCGACACCCTGCGCCTGATGCTGGAATCGACTATTCCCGATATGACCTTCCAGGAAGCTTACGAAAAAACTGGGCGCTCCATCAGCGTTACGATCGCACCCATGGAAGAGCACCAATCGTCTCGCCTGATGAATGCGATTACCTCACCGAATGTGTATATTCGCACCGCAGTGCTGGCATCCTGTGCGGTACCCGGCGTCTTTCCACCGGTCATGTTGATGGCCAAAAATGTTTATGGCGAACCTCAGCCTTACCTGCCCAACCGCCGCTGGGTAGATGGCGCCGTGACCGACGACCTGCCCGCCAAACGTCTGGCGAGACTTTATGGCGTCAATCACTATATTGTCAGTCAAGCCAATCCGCTCGCCCTGGCCATGATGAGCACGGCGAAATTCGTCCCCATGCCAGACCTGACTAAAAGCATCCTGCGTCACACGACCCACGAAATCCTTCGCGCCAGCGAGAAGTTCTCTCGGCGCTACCTGCGCCAGGTCCCTAGCATCGGCCAAGGCATGAGTATGTTTTATTCGGTGATGGCGCAAAATTACGAAGGTGATATCAATATTGTCCCAAGTTTCAATTACGTCGATCCGCAAAAGCTTCTTGCTCGGCTAAACGCGAAGGAAATTGAAGACCTGATACTTGAAGGCGAGCGCGGGACCTGGCCGCAGCTTGAACGGATCAAAATTTGTACTAAAATTGGTCGAACTTTGTCGCGGATTCTCGATCATCATGCCGAGCACAACATCAAGTCCTTCTACAAGAAGCGCAACGCCGGCAAGCGCAGACCGGCACCGACAGCGCAACCCACGGCGAGCCAGGAAGAATAAGGCCAGCAACGACAACGCCAACAGCATTCACCAGTTGGCGTTGTTAGTTGGCGCACTCTCTTAGATCAACGGCAGCGGTCAATCATCAAGCATTCTTGATAGTCATGCCGCCATCAACCGGTAAGACAACACCCGTGATGTACTGGGCTGCGGGCAACGCCAAGCTCAATGTTGCATGCGCAACTTCCTCGGGCTCAGCATAACGTTTCAAGGCCACCCGCCGGCGAGCGAAGATGGCTTTTTGTTCGTCTGGAATCGCAGAAGTCATGCCCGTATTGATCGGTCCTGGACACACACAATTGACTGTAATCGCTTCAGGACCCAGTTCCACCGCGAGAGACCGCGTTAAGCCCACGACCCCGGTCTTGGCGGCGGTATAGGGGCTACCAAACTTGGTAGCACCCAAGGCCTCGGTCGACGCAATATTGATAATTCTTGGATGCACCGCTTTGCGCAGATAGGGCAGCGCCGCTCGAATCGTCAACATCTGGGCCGTGAGCAGCACCGCCAGGGTTTTGTTCCAGGCAGCAAGATACGCATCAGCGTCAATCGGTGAAAAAATTGAAATACCGGCATTATTCACCAAGATATCGATGCCGCCGAAATGCGCTGCTATCTCGTCAAACACCGGTTGAATCGCCTCGCCCTGAGACAAATCCAGCACCCAACCCTTGGCATCATAGCCAGCGTCGGTCATTTCTTTAACCACTGCCGACAGCGCGTCAGCATTGATGTCTAGCGCCGCGACCTTGGCCCCCTCGTCAGCAAACAGGTGCGCTGTTGCCCGACCCATACCGCTGGCAGCACCAGTGATGATAACGACTTTTCCGGCTACTGACCGGCTCAATGTAGATAGCTTCATTAGTTTGTTAGCCTCATTGATTCAACTCCTCGATATCGCCCTTTGATCGCCAATAACCTAAGGGTCTACAGGAGTGTGCCCCATCTCCCCCGTTCGACGCAAATAGGGTACTATTGCTGAATTCGAACACCAGCCACGAGCCCATAGTTATCATGACTGAAACCACGCGATACACCACCGTTGAGATTGCCAAGCAGGCGCTCAATTTTTCCATCGCGCACTTCACGATCTTTTCGGCGACGGAGCGCGAAGACCTCCACGGCCACAACTTTCAACTCGAGTGCAAAGTCACCGCGCCACTGGGCGATGATGGCCTGCTGTTCGACTATGGTATTTTGAAAAAATTGTTACGCGCGCTGTGCGATGAAATCGATGAGCAAGTGATTCTGCCCAGCAACTCTCCTTACTTAAACTTGACGCAAGCAGATGGTTATACCGTCGCCATTTTTAACGGTGAGCGCATTCCTTTCCTGCCCCGCGACGTCACTGTACTGCCTATCGCAAATACTACTGTCGAAGAGTTCTCACACTACTTTCTTAACAAGTTGAGACATGATTCACTGATGCAAGAAAACCCTATCGTTGCTCTGTCGGTCAAGGTGTCATCCAGCCCGGGCCAATACGGCATCGCCGATTGGAGACAAAAATGAAAACACTGCTAATCACCGGCGCCAGCAAAGGTATAGGCCTTGCAGTGGCGCGAATGTGCCTTGCCGACAACTATCGCGTGGTGAATTTATCGAGAAGTCCTGCACCTGACGCTGGCATCGAGAATCACGCGATTGACCTGTCCAGCTCCAGCGCCGAGTCCCGGCTTAAATCTCTATTGGGCAAAGTGCTTGAGAAGGGCGAAATAGTCCTGGTGCACAACGCTGCAAAACTGAACAGCGACACGGCCAACAACACCTCCACTGACGATTTTCGCGACATCATGGATATCAATCTGATCGCACCACACACGCTGAATCAATTAGTCATACCCTTCATGCAAGCCGGCTCAAGCATCATCTATATCGGTTCGACCCTGTCTGAAAAAGCCGTCGCCAACACCTATAGCTATGTCGTTAGCAAACACGCCATGATTGGCATGATGCGAGCAACATGCCAGGACTTGGCAGGCAGCGGCATTCATACCGCCTGTGTCTGTCCCGGGTTTACTGATACTGAAATGCTTCGCGACCATGTAGGCAAAGACCAGGAAGTGTTAAGCAGCATTGCCGCCATGAGCACCTTCGGTCGTCTGGTGAGCCCTGTTGAGGTGGCGACTACCATCAAGTTTGCGGCTGAAAATCCCGTGATCAACGGCGCGGTGATTCATGCTAATTTGGGCCAGATAGAAAACTGACAGCCCACGAAAACTTAACACAAAATTTGGTTTTTTTATTGGAGACGATGATGCAGGTGAGTGACGAAGTCAGAGAAAAAAGAGAACGGGTTTTCCTGGTTCTCGCGGGCTTTTTTCTCTGTGCGATGACCATGCTGAATATTATCGGCATCACCCGGTTTGTGCAGATTGGTCCCATGGCACTCGCCGTTGGCGTACTGCCCTACCCCTTGACCTTTCTGTGTACCGATCTGGTGAGCGAACTGTATGGTCGCGCCCGCGCTAACTTTCTGGTGACTGTCGGGCTGATGCTGAATGGCTTTATCATTCTGACCATGTGGGTCGGCAATCAGATGCCATCCGCGGATGTCCAACCGCCCTGGCAGCTGATTCAACTGGCTGAAGATATCGCTTTACCCAATGGCGACATGGCGAGCCATTCTGTTGAGTTGTTTTCTCTGCTCTATGCCACCACTTCCGGGGCAGTATTGGCATCGATGATCGCCTATATCGCCGCCCAGTATTGTGACGTCTATTTATTCCATTTTTGGAAGCGTCTCACCAACGGGAAACACCTGTGGCTGCGCAACAACGGCAGTACGCTCATCAGTCAGGGCGTAGATTCCTTCATGGTCATCGTCGTGACATTTGGCGCGCAATTCATTGCCGGCGCTATGACCGGCGGCGCCCTGCTCGTCTTGATGGGCAGCAACTACCTTTTCAAAATGTGTGTGGCCGCCGCTGATACTCTGCCGTTTTATGCCGGGGTGCATTACCTCAAGCGGTACTTGGAATTCAGTGACGAGGAAATGGCCCGACATATTTAAGGAGCGAGATTGAATCCTTCAGCCGTCTTAACCTATTGGATTGGCGATGCCGCCAAGGATCCTGCTGCAGCTAAAGCGCGCGCCAAATTATGGTACCGTAGTTCAGCCAAGGTAGATGCTGCGCTCACAACGCAGTTCGGCGAAATACTGCACTTGGCAGAACAACAAGCGCTACCGCACTGGCAAACCAGCGTTCAAGGCCAGTTGGCGCTGATCATTCTACTCGATCAGTTTTCGCGGAATATTTACCGCGGTACGGCTCATGCGTTTGCGAACGATGACCAGGCATTGGCCATCGCCTCGCAATTGATTTTGGCCAATCAGCACCTCAGCCTCACACCCATCGAACAGGTATTTGTCTACCACCCCTTTGAACATGCAGAAGATCTTGCGACCCAGCAACAATCTGTCCAGTTGTTCCAGCGTCTGCTCAACAACGCGCCAACCGCTTGGCATCACCAGCTTCGGGGTTTTTTCCACCACGCCCAGGAACATCATGATATTGTGGCCACTTACGGCCGATTCCCGCATCGTAATCAGGTGCTTGGCCGGACTCATTCTGCAGCGGAAAGTGATTATCTGGTGAACGCCAGGCGCTTCGGTCAATAAACCGTTACACACAACAAAAGGTCACGCAAATGCACCAGGCAAAAGACACATTAGGCAATGCCTACACAGTCAGTCATGATGCCAGCGTGACCCAAATGGCCCATATTATTGACGCCTATTTGGGTTCGCAAGCCACGGTTATGCCGTTGCTTGATGAACTGTTGCTGACAGAGCCAAGCATGCCAATGGCTATCTGTCTGCGCACTTACCTGCTCAAACTTGGCAGCGACCCGCGCCTGGCGACACCTATCCAACGGGGCCTCGACAGCCTGACGGCACTAGCAGACAGCCTCAACCCGCGAGAGAAAATGCATCTACAGGCCCTGACAAGCTGGGTCGGCAACCAGTTACTGGCAACGGTTGAGACACTCGAGGCTATTCTCGCCAGCTACCCACGGGATATGCTGGCTCTGCGACTCGCCCACTACCTGCATTTTTACGCAGGCAGCGCAAACAATATGCGCGCTTCAGTCACTCGATCTCTAAACAACTGGGCGCCCGCTGACCCCTACTACGGTTACCTGTTAGGCATGCACAGCTTTGGCCTGGAAGAGTCAGGCGACTACACACAGGCCGAAGCCTATGGCAAGCAGGCCATCGATTGTAATCCCGCCGATATCTGGGCCGCGCATGCCGTCACCCATGTATTCCAGATGCAGGAACGTTTTGCCGAAGGAATTCAATGGATCGATTCGTTAGTACCCCATTGGGACGAGGCCAACGGTTTTGTCTATCATCTGCATTGGCACAAGGCCTTATGCCATCTTGGTATGCGCGATAACGAGGGTGCTCTGTCCATTTATGACGCTCACCTTGCCGGCGCGGTTGATGACGACTTCTACTTGGACACCTGCAACGCCGCATCTCTGCTCTGGCGACTTGAGATTCTCGGCGTTGATGTCGGTCAACGCTGGCAAGCACTACAAGCCATATCGGCCGCCCGCGTCAGCGACAGTGAATTGATTTTTTCGACCCTGCATTACTTGATGGCGCCCGCCAGGCTCAACGACCAAGCCACCATTGACCGCGCATTGAAGAGCCTGCTTGCCTGGAGTCAGGCGAACACGACCCAGGGCGACATCTGCCGAGAGGTGGGTCTACCCATCGCCAATGCACTCATTAATATCGGCAAGGGCGACGCCCGCCAGGCTGCCAATGACCTGAGCGCGGTCGCCGACCAGATTTATTTGATTGGTGGTAGCCATGCGCAGCGAGACCTGTTCACCCAGATTCAACACTTCAGTGCGAGCCAATCGCACCCACATTAAAAACGACAACACAATAAAGGTGACTTTATGGATTACGAACAAATTACTTACGAAGTTGAGAGTAACATCCTTACGCTGACGCTGAATCGGCCAGATAAGCTCAATGCCTTCACCGGGAAAATGATGGCGGAGATGATTGATGCACTGGATTGCGCCGACGCCGATGACGCGGTTAAGGCGATTATCGTCACCGGTGCAGGTCGTGGCTTTTGCGCCGGCGCTGATCTTTCCTCCGGCAGCAACACATTCAATGCTGATAGTGCTGGCGCCGGTCTGAAACCCGACGGTGGCGGCCTCCTGACACTGCGCCTGTTCGATTGTTTGAAGCCGGTGATCTCAGCTTGCAATGGTCCTGCCGTGGGCATTGGTGCCACCATGCAATGCGCGATGGATATACGCCTGGCATCAGAGGACGCGCGCTACGGCTTCGTCTTTGCCAAACGTGGCATCGTTCCCGAAGCCTGCTCCAGCTGGTTTTTACCACGCTTGGTTGGCATTAGCCAAGCCTTAGAGTGGACCTATTCCGGCCGCGTCTTTGGTGCCGCCGAGGCCCACAAGGGCGGCCTGGTACGGAGTGTCCATAAGCCCGCCGACTTGCTGCCTGCCGCCAGAGACCTGGCCCACGAATTTGCCGAACAGACCTCATCAATCTCGATCGCGATGATTCGCAACATGATGTGGAAAATGCTCGGCGCCGATCACCCCATGGAAGCTCATAAGATCGATTCACGAGGCGTATATTTCACCGGCCGATCCGCCGACGCCCTCGAAGGCGTGCAATCATTCCTCGACAAACGCCCCGCCGAGTTCCCCGGCAAAGTCAGCCAAGACATGCCTGAGTTTTTCCCCTGGTGGGAGACCCGTCACTTTAAATAGTGGGAGACCCGTCACTTTAAATAGTGGGAGACCCGTCACTTTAAATAGCGGGCTACCCGTCACTTTAAATAGCGGGCTACCCGTCACTTTAAATAGCGGGCTACCCAAACTTTAAAATATCGACTGGCCTATTGTTTCAAGCATACAACGCCTGATACTCGGCCAATGGATGCGAACTAGAGACGACGCACATCAAGCGCCAATGAATCTTTGCAGGTTAAGATTCAGGCGCTTATCTCTGCTCAAAACCATTCATTTACCGAACCAGGAGCCCGCCTTATGTCCAAGCCTCGAATCGCTATCAACGGCTTCGGCCGTATCGGTCGCTGCGTGACTCGAATCGCAAAATTACGCAACCATTATGATGTAGTGGCCATCAACGATATTGCCACGCCTGAACAGTTGGCCTACGCCTTCAAGTACGACAGTATTCATGGCAAGTACCCGGGCCAAGTTAAGCTCAACGGTGACGTCATGGAAATTGACGGCGATCCGTTCAAGGTACTTTGCGAAAAAGACCCCTCGAAGCTACCCTGGGCGGCTATGGATATCGATTTTGTGATTGAGAGCAGTGGCAAATTTCGCAAGCTCGCGCAACTGCAACAACACCTGGACGCAGGCGCGAAGCGGGTGATCGTGACGGTGCCGACCAAAGAGCCTTTAGCTGAAACCCTGGTCATGGGCGTCAATGATCATGTTCTACAGAAGCGCTCAACGATCATCAGCAATGCCAGCTGCACCACCAACTGCGCCGCGCCTATCGCCAAGATACTGGACGAACATTTCGGCATCAAATACGGTCTGATGACCACCGTGCACGCTTACACCTCTGACCAACGCCTGATTGACGCACCTCATGCGGGTGATCTGCGCCGATCAAGAAATGCCGCGACTAATATTGTGCCCACTTCAACGGGCGCCGCCAAAGCCATTGGTATTGTCTTACCCAACCTTGCGGGCAAACTCGATGGCATCGCCATGCGGGTGCCGGTCGCCGATGGCAGCGTGGTGGATCTGACCGTTGAGTTGAATTGTGACGTGACTGTCGAGATGATCAACGCAGCGATGCAACGCGCCGCTCTCGGCCCCTTGTTTGGTATTCTCGAGTATTGTCAGGACCCCATTGTCTCAAGCGATATTGTTGGCAATACGCACTCCAGCATCTTCGATGCCGGTCTGACTCAAGTTATCGGCCGGCGACTAGTCAAAGTCGTTAGCTGGTATGATAATGAGTGGGGTTACAGCACACGTATCGAAGAGCTGATCAACAAAATGGCCCAACTAGACAAGTAATTTGTTTAGCGACAACAGGCCTATTGGCTAAATGAAAAGCCTATCGGTATCAAAGACCGATAGGCTTTTAAATGACCAGCTGATGATTAATCAGATCGTGGCGGGCCATTGAACTCCAGCCCTTCCATGGTGCCTTCGTCTCTCCATGCGGTTAGCTTTTCAAAGAACTTAACCGGCCCTGAACCATAGCTGCCATTGCGAATCGTCAGCGGGTTCGGTTTACCCTCATTGTTATAATAGCCAGGCGTACAGGACTCCTGATAACTTTGATTAAACCGCGAATGGTTGATAATTTCCGCTACCCAATTCTCTTCTGCCGCTGCTGACGCTTCGACGGTTTGAACATTAGATGCCAGACAATGACTCATGATGTAAGCAATATGCATGGCCTGCTCATTCATCGCATGCGGGAAGTTAACGGTAAACCCTGACTGGGCATTGCTGATAATAAAGCAGTTGGGAAACCCTCGTGAATGCAAGCCGTGCAGAGTGGAAATGCCTTCGGCCCATTTGTCTTTTAAACTCAGACCGCCGCGCCCCCTCAAATCATAGCCGGCGCGGCGGGTATAGTCGGTACCCACCTCAAATCCCGTCGCAAAAATCAGGCAATCAAGTTCATACTCAATACCGTTAGCAACAACGCCTTTTTCAGTGATGCGATCGACGCCTTGACCATGGGTATCAACCAGTTCGACATTCGGCAAATTAAAACTGTCGAGATACTCATCGTTGAAACATGGCCGTTTACAAAATTGTCGATAATAAGGCTTCAGCGACTCTGCCACTTCTGGGTCAGCGACGATGGTTTCTGCCCGCTTTCTGACCTGCTCCATTTTCTGGAAGTCCGCGATCTCCATCTTCTCTGCCAGCACCGCCAAGTCTAACGGCACATCAGACTTGAAGTTGACCATAGAGGCGAGATTACGAATGATTTCGGTCCAACCATCGTTCACTAAATCTTCGTCCTGAAAACCACCGGACACCAGGACATTAAAATTGTCCATGCGCTCCTTTTGCCAACCGGGCTTCAAGCTGGCGGCCCATTCAGGATCTGTTGGCGTGTTGGCTCTGACATCGATGGAGGAAGGCGTTCGCTGGAACACAGTGAGATTCTTCGAACTCGCGGCCAAGTGAGGAACACACTGTACCGCCGTGGCGCCGGTACCAATGATCCCAACACGCTTGTCTTTTAGGTGGCTAAGATCCCCCTCTGGGTGCCCACCAGTATAGGCATAGTCCCAGCGGCTGGTATGAAAAGTATGTCCCTGAAAACGATCTATGCCTTCAATGCCCGGCAATTTAGGTCGATTTAATGGGCCGTTCGACATGCACACGAACCGCGCCTTCATCTTATCGTTTCTGTTGGTACTCACAATCCAGCGGGAGCTCGACTCATCCCAGTCGAGGCCGGTGACTTCAGTTTGAAAGCAAGCATTTCGGTAGAGGTCGTACTTTTCACCAATGGCTTTACTGTGCGCTAGTATTTCCGGTGCGCGAGTGTATTTTTCTTTGGGCACAAAGCCCAGTTCTTCGCACAAGGGCAAATAAATATAAGACTCAACATCGCAGGCCGCGCCTGGGTAGCGATTCCAGTACCAGGTGCCACCGAAGTCACCGCCCTTTTCGATCATTCGAATGTCCTTAATGCCGGCTTCACGTAACCGCGCACCGGTCAGCAGACCACCAAATCCACCACCAATCACCACCACGTCGACCTCATCTTCGAGGGGCGCTCGAGTAAAACCCGGGTCTACATAGGGATCATCGATATACCGGGAGAAGTCGCCTTTGACTTCCTGATATTGATTACTGCCATCTGCACGCAAGCGTTTGTCACGCTCCAATCGGTACTTTTCACGCAAGGCATCGGGGTCGAATCCCAGATCCTTCGATAACTGCTGGGTAACTTCTGACATGGGGCCTTACTCCAGAATGATACGAATTCATCACTGATCATAGCTAAATACTCACCCGCGGCAAGCCTTCATCACACACGGATATGACAAGACTATGGACTGATCTATGATTTCGACTTTGGGCAGAACGATGCAAGGGATTATGCCTGCCCAGTCGGCGCTGGATAGCGCCTTAGCGGTGGACTGAGCCAGCACCTATCTTGGCCTGATACTGACAAAGGCTGGTCAAAATGACCGGGTAGGTGGTGATTCACACCAACAGCCCTCGACAGCACGTCCACTTTCCTATACTTTCAATAGCTTACATACTTGGCACGGATCCTGTATCCAATCCATCAATACCCTTTAAGACGATAACTACGATGCTACTCATACTCCATTTAATGTTACTGGCCGGCGTGATCTTCATTCTGGCGCGCATGATGCCTGGCATCCGTGTCGCGGGCTACGGCACCGCCCTGCTGGTCGCCGTGATCTATGGCCTAATCAACGTGACCCTGGGATCGGTATTAAAGATCCTGACGATTCCCTTTATCGTCATTTCCATCGGCGTGTTCCTGCTTCTCATCAACACCTTCTTGTTGTGGCTGACGGACCAGATACTGGAGGACTTTGAAATCGAAGATATGGGTACCACCTTTATCGCCGCAGTCATCATCACCATCGCCGATACCACGTTAAGCTGGCTTCTCTAAAAGACAAACTAAGGGCCAGCAGGCGCTAAAGACCGGTTTTCAACACCCACCTCATCGTCGAGCCATCTGTCTCGGGTCGGCTTAGACCCTTGTATCAGGCCGGGTCCTGCGATTACCATAGGCTACCTTCGCAGATTCACCATCACGCATGAAATCCTTTAACTGCCAGCTCTGCGGCCAACCCGTCTATTTTGAGAATGACCAATGCTTGAGCTGCGGCAGCACTCTGGGCTACCTGTCGGATGAACACAACCTGGTAGCGCTGCAGAGGCAGGCTGATGGGCTGTTGTACCCGCTCTCGAACAACCCACGGGGCGCCGGTTATCGGCTCTGTCAAAATGCCGCGACCTGGCAAGCTTGCAACTGGCTGGTTCCTGCAGATAGCCCCGACGCTTATTGCCGTTCCTGCAGCCTCAACGAGATAGTGCCCGATCTGACGGTCACCGCCAATATCCCCTTGTGGATCAAACTTGAAGCAGGCAAACGCCGACTCCTATACAGCCTGCTTCGGCTAGGCCTGCCCGTTGTCAGCAAAAAAACGCATCCCAAGGGCGGCCTAGGGTTTCGCTTCTTGAAGGACCCAACAGCCAGTTTTAGAGAAAGCCAACGAGTCCTCACCGGACACTCAAAAGGGATCATCACGATCAACCTCGCCGAAGCCGACGACGCTGAGCGAGAACGTCGGCGCCTCGATCTAAACGAGGTTTACCGCACGGTCCTCGGCCATTTCCGTCACGAAAGTGGTCATCATTATTGGCAACAGCTGATCGCTAACTCGCCAGACCTGACTGAGTTTCGAGCACTATTTGGCGATGAGCAAGCCGACTATGATGCGGCCATCAGCCGCCACTATAACCAGGGACCACAACCGGGCTGGAAGGCGCAATATATCAGCGCCTACGCCAGCGCCCATCCCTTAGAGGACTGGGCAGAGTCCTGGGCGCACTTCATGACTATCGTCGACTCGCTGGAGACCGCCACCGAATCGGGCGTGGTGATTACCCGCAATCGGTCAAAACAGTTGTTTGCGCCACTGGACAGCTATTGGGCATCAACATTCGATGAACTATTGGAACAATGGTTGCCCCTGACTTATGCCATGAACAGCATCAATCGAAGCAGTGGCTATAGCGATTTTTATCCCTTTGTTCTATCCAGACCCGCCATCAACAAGCTGCGGTTTGTCCAAAAAATCGTTCGCAATGCGCGCTTTCAGTCACAGCAAGTGGATCAACGACGTTAACAACAGCCAATCGACTCTATTGATAAGGCCGCAGGCGCCTTGAATTTGGCGCCGCAAAGCAAAATACTCACCGCCTCATCCCTTTTCAACCGCGTAGGAATTGCTGATATGGCGACCCAACCCGCCAGCCTAGTAGACGTATTAACCCTCAAGCCCGGCGAGCAAGCAGATCATTTTATCGGCAGCGCCGAAGCCTATGGCGTGATTGGTATTTATGGCGGCCACTTTCTGGGTCAAGCCCTGGCCGCAGCGCTGGCCACCATCGAACCGAACAAGCTAGCGAATTCTCTGCACGGATACTTTTTGCGACCCGGCATGCCGCAAGTGCCCATTATTTATCAGGTCAATCGCCTGCGGGACGGCCGAGGCTTTGCCACTCGCACCGTCACTGCCTATCAGCAAGCCAAGCCAGTATTCCACATGAGCGCCTCGTTCAAGGTTTTTGAACCCGGTGACGAGCACCAGAAGACCATGCCGGCGGTGCTCCCCGCCGCCGCTCTGATCGAGCGGCGAGAAGCGGCCGGCATCCCACCATTTCAGTTCCCCATGACCGCCGATGGTCGCGTGGACATGGAGTGGGCCAGCGAATCCTTTAACCCCGCACAATTCGTTGCTGGTCGCACACCGTGCCTACAGACCTGGATGCGAGCTAACGTCCCCAATGACATCGACGCTCGACTCAGCCAGTGTGTGCTCGCGTTCCTGTCGGATGGCACTCTGATGTTCAATGCGGTATTACCCTACGGCCTACCCTTTCAGAGCCATCGATTGACCTCATTGGATCAGGCTGTCTGGTTCCATCGCCCGTGCAACCCAGCCGACTGGCTTTTGTTCGACCAACGCAGCACGGCGGCGGCTGATTCGCGGGGTATGAATGAAGGTGAGGTTTATGCGGCTGATGGACAACTTATTCTCACTGTCGCGCAAGAGTCCATGTTGCGCCGTAACGTTAACCCGGCCTGAGGCGTTATACTCAAGTCTCTTAACTATCACGGGTCGGTGCCGTCTGCCGAGCCTATTCGCCCATAAGTTGGCCCATGAGAACTTTCATATGCGCTGGATACTCTTATTTGTTGTCATCTGCACCAGTCACCTGGTCCAAGTCAAGGCTGCTACGCCAACGCCTGATCAACGACACACCTTTAACGCCTTGCTCGATGGTTTTCATCAAGCGGCTGCCAAGGCTGATTTTGATGATTACTTCAATCGCTTCAGCGAAGGCGGTATCTTTATGGGCACCGATGCCAGCGAACGCTGGACGGTGCCGGCATTCAAGGATTATGCCCGTGCCAGTTTCGAGCAAGGAAAAGGCTGGACCTACCTGCCCCTAGAGCGCCACATCAGCATTGCTGACCAAGGTCAGATCGCTTGGTTTGATGAAATTCTCGACAATGCTCGCCTCGGGCGCTGTCGCGGTACTGGGGTGCTTACGCGAATTGATGGCGCCTGGAAGATTAGCCACTACAGCTTGACGCTCCTGATCCCCAATAGCATTGCCGCTGCCGTCGGCGAACAGACCCTGCAGGCCGATCGCGCGGCGGCCGTTCCTGACGACGCGTCTTAAGACGATATGGCGATCCCCAGTGACAATCTGATACTGAACCAGAACTGCCCCTGTGGTCAGCAACGTCCACTCAGAAACTGCTGTGGCGCCTTCATCTTCACACCCGCTACCGCGCCCACTGCCGAGACGCTGATGCGGTCGCGCTATACGGCATTTTATCTGAGTGAGGCCGACTATCTGCTGACGACCTGGCATCCCTCGACCCGCCCCAAGACATTGACATTTGACGCCGCTCAACATTGGCTGGGTCTCAAGATCATCGCTTGTCAAGGGGGGCAAGGGAGCGACAGTCACGGTCAAGTGGAGTTTCTGGCACGCTACAAAATCCAAGGCCGCGCTTATCGCCTGCAGGAAACCAGCCGTTTTCTGCATCTTGCCGAGGGCTGGGTCTACCTTGATGGTGATATACGCGACAATGCCTGATACGGGCATTAATATCCGTCGTCGTATCAGGCGAATGTCAGTTGACGGCTCTTACCCAGGCATGACTTAATAACCTGCTTACATTCAGGCCAGCCAGCCAACTCACGACCTGAAAAATGGAGAATATCACCCTATGCGAGTCAGTGAAGCCGTCAACCAACGTAGATCGATTCGTGCCTTTCTGGACAAGCCGGTTGAGTCTCAGATTCTAGAAGAATTACTCATCAAGGCCGCTCGCGCGCCGTCTGGTGGCAATGTCCAACCCTGGCGAGTTTATGTGGTCAATGGTCCGGCGATGGCGCGTTTTCGAGATTTTCGTGACAGCCGCAAAGCCCCGGAGGCCGCCGCTTATGAGATCTATCCCCAAGGCTTAACCGAACCTTATCGCTCGTCACGCTTTAAGGTCGGCGAGGACATGTATAGTCTGCTGGGCATACCCCGCGAAGATCGTGGCGCACGTATCCGCCGTCTGATGGAAAATTACAACTTCTTCGGCGCGCCCGCGGCGATCTTCTGTTTTGTGGACAAGCAGATGGGTCCGCCTCAATGGTCTGACCTGGGTATGTTTCTGCAGACCTTCATGCTGCTCGCCACCGAAGCCGGCCTGGACACTTGTGCGCAAGAGGCTTGGGCCGCTCGACCGGATACCGTCGCTGAATTCGTTGGCGCACCGCCAGAACAAATGCTCTTTTGCGGAGTTGCCATCGGCTTTCAAGACCCAGCGGCGCCGGTCAACAGTCTGGTCTCAGAGCGAGAACCTCTGAATGGTTTTGCGACATTTCTGTGACTTTTATTGACAGTACCAGCACCATTGATAATGTGCTTTTATCCTTCGGTCTTTGGCGCCCAAGGCTTCACTGGTCGCGGGCTTCGATAATGCCGTCAACAACATCTTAACGATGTACCAACCAGCACGGTTTTCGGAGTCAGCTTTTTATGTCTGAGGCACCAAGTCAGGAAGAGGCGCAACTCGCCAGCACAGAAAAACCGCCGTTATACACCAAGCCGTATACCCACTATGTGCTTGGTATTCTGACCGTAGTCTACGTCTTTAACTTTATCGATCGGCAGATCCTGGCCATTCTGGCCCAATCGATTAAGGTCGATCTGGGCTTGTCCGATACTCAGATTGGCGCTCTCAGCGGCATCGCCTTCGGTATTTTTTATGCGGTGTTAGGTATACCCATCGCCAGGCTCGCGGACAAATATTCACGGGTTAATATTATTTCGATTTGTCTGGGAATCTGGAGTCTGATGACTGCCTTGTCGGGTTTGGCCGGTAACTTCTGGCAATTACTGGCCGCGCGCATCGGCGTCGGTATCGGCGAGGCCGGCGGCAGCCCACCGTCGCATTCGTTGATTGCGGATTATTTCCCCGTCACTGGCCGTGCCAGCGCTCTGGGCATCTATGCCCTGGGTATTCCTATCGGGATTTTATTTGGCAACTTTGCCGGCGGCTGGATCGATCAGTATTTTGGCTGGCGTAACGCGTTCATGCTCGTTGGCATACCGGGCATCGTCCTCGCTATCATTCTCAAGCTAACGATCAAGGAACCACCGCGCGGCTACTCTGAGGGCCGCGTACCTGACACCAAGGCCATTCCCTTCAAAGAGGTTGTCCGCACTATGTGGGCGTTCAAATCTTTTCGCCAAATCGCTTTTGGCGCGGCAACCCAAGCCTTTGTGGGTTATGGCGCTATCGCCTGGATGCCTTCATTTTTGATGCGTGCCCATGGCATGACCAGTGGCGAGGTTGGCACTGCCCTGGGACTCATTATCGGTATTGCTGGCGGTATCGGCACCTTGAGCGGCGGCTTTCTGGCTGACAAGCTAGGCAGCAAAAATGTTCGCTGGTATATGTGGATACCTGCCTGTGGATTTCTAGTGGCCGTACCCTTCAGTATCGGCGTATTTACCATCGACAGCCTCTATGTGATCCTCGCCCTGTATACGATACCGGCATTACTCAGCAACCTGTATACGGGCCCAACCTTCGGCATGACGCAGTCTCTGGCACCGCTGGCGATGCGGGCGGCGGCGTCAGCGCTGTTGCTATTCATCATCAACATTATTGGCTTGGTCTTCGGTCCAACCACGGTCGGTATTCTCAGCGATGTGTTTCAATCTCTGTTTGCGATGAATGATGTCAAGTCACTGCAAACGGCGCTGCTGATTTGTAGCTTTGTCTACCTGATCTCTTTTTGGAATTATTATATGGCCGGCAAGCATCTCCCTGGCGATCTTGCCAGGGCGCAAGCTGCCGAATAAACCGTAACTCAAGAGTAGGATAAAATGGCTGAAGACTTGGTATACACCTCCTTTGAGATGGCGGCAGAGATTGGCGGCGACATAGCGCCGGCAATCTACGCCAACTACTTCGCGCGCTGCCCTGGCTCGCAAGCATTGATGTCGCATATTGACGATCTTGTCAGAGGTAAAATGCTTGAGGAAGTCTATCGGCTACTGATGCTTGAGGACTACTGCGAGGAACAAGGTTATCTGAACTTCGAGATAAAAAATCACAAGTTGGCTTACAGCGTTGAAGCCAACATGTATGGTAACTTATTAGCCGCAATCCAGGATACGGTTCGCAGCACCCTCGGCGAGGCTTGGCAGCCGGCCTTTGAAGCCGCCTGGCAGCAGCGAGTCGGCGACTTGATGCAGGAGATCAATGCACGGATATAAGAATTCCCATCAGCGATGCCTCCCGAGCCTCTGACTTCAGGGTCTATCTGTTAGGGTGATCTCAAGCATTGCTCGCTGATCATAACGGCCGGCTATTTTTGACAGCAGGTTGGTCAGGCGCATCTGCCAACCATACTTGTTGGTGAACTGCTTATAGACTCGGCCAATTAATACCGAGTCGGTGACGATGCTGGCCTCGCCCGCAAGCCAGTCACCTTGTCGAACGTTGCCGCTATAGTTGCAGGCAGCAATACGCACCCGGGGATGATTTCGAATTCGCTTAACCTTGCCAGCCCCGGCCTCGGAAAACACGTAATAGCGCCCGTCTAGCTCTGCGACCCAAACAGGCGTGAGCACTTCAACTCCGCTCTTACGGTAGGTCGCCAGACTGACGTAGGGTGTCGTCGAGGGGCTGAAAGAATCCATGGCGTGCGCCTGCAAGAGTGATGCGTGAATGAGCCGTCATCGGTCGAGCCCAGTGTATCCCAACCAATAGAGATCTGCAGTGCCGTCAGGTGACACCAGGATCAGACAACACATCAGCGCGGTAGAGAAATTCATAAACGGCGGCCTGCAGCCGCTGCACTTTACTGTCCAGATCAATGGTTTCACCCATATAACCTGGCGGATCCCCGCACAGATTGCGAATTCTCAGACTACAGTCCAGATTCCGACACATGGCGTTGCCAATCGTTACCCGACCATCGGTACCTCGCACCAACGTACTGAACATGGCAGTGCCATTAGTCCTGTGAACGTGGTTGCACCAACTGCACATTTCATAGCGACGGCGACGACTGGTGGTCTGGCTGCGACGCAACACAAGGCCGCGCAACTCACCATTGGTGAGCGGCATCACGACGTAACCGCGATGTCCTGCTGGATGAACCCAACCAAAATAATCGAGTACGGTCCAATCCACTTGCTGTAAGTTAGGCACAACAGGCTTACGTTTTTCCCAGGGAAAAGCGCCGCGTAACTGCTCGGCAACCAACGGCTGCATTAGGATATCGACTTGAACATGGGTCTATAATAACGCAGAACACCGGTGGCGAGTCAAATCCCGCTCATCAAAACCTGCCATCAAAACCCGCACATCAGAACCACTAGGGGGGGGGGTCGAGCCCACCAATAGGCAGGCCGCCCAGATCCTTTCAATAATGCGATCAGTCAGTCTATCGGCTACTCGTCACCTCGTCGTCGATGCGAATTCTCGCCTCATTTTTCAACACCGTACTTTTACCGATGCCCTTAACGGCGGTCAGCTCTTCTGCCACATAAAACCGACCATGTTGCTCACGATAAGCAACAATCGCTTTCGCCTTTTCAACGCCAACACCCACCAGAACGCTGGCTATCGTCTCTGCATCTGCCGAATTGATATTCACCGACACGTCGTCATTGGCCATGCTCCACTGGGCAATACTCAGCACCAATACACTTACAAAAGTAAAAATGAGTCCCTTTTTCATCACTGTCTCCTCGAGTTAATGTCAAAAACCATGCAGCTTGGAATTGTCTTGCCCCTCCACATTACAAAGAGGGCAACTCTGTCGCAGTAAGTGATGTCTTAAGTCTATGCGGGCGGTTGCACAGGACAGTGTACCGAAGATGGCGGACTCGCCCACCTACTTTACCCTGTTGGTGATGCAGTGATGGTGGTTGGGGGATCCCCAATCAGGCCGCCCTGAGGAAAAATCCTATTCGCCTTCCAGGCCAAAAATCGCGTGAATCGTGCCCCAACGTTTGCAGATCGGGCAGTGCCAGTGGAGCTTTTTACCTTCAAAACCACACTCGTGACAACGGTACACAGGCTTGTTGGCCACCAATGCCTCGGCGAAACTTCTCAGGATCGAGAGATTCTGCTTTGCAACACCCTGAGTATTATCCATGTGTAAATCGATCAGCTGAGTTAAGCCACGAATGGTCGGATGACGCTTGAGATGGTTGGCGATAAATTTCGACATCGCCTCATCCCCTGACACCTCGCGGATACGCTGTGCTAAAGACAGAACAATTGAAATCGACGGTACCAGAAGCAGACACTGCTCCAAGTAGGCTTGAACTGGCGCCGCGTTTGCACCGCCTCGCTCTGATACCAGACGCAACAGCGGCAAAGATTCAGGTACATAGACCGGGTCTTGATCCTTTATGCGCAGCAGAGCTTTAAATGCCTCTGGAAACCGCTGTTCTTGGATCTCAAGCTCAGCGAGCAGAAGACTAGTACGGGGGTTTTTAGCGTCGTGGCCTATGCCATCGCGCAGCGCCCGGCGCGCCGCCTCGATATTTTTCCCCGCCAAATGACTCATGGCTAATTCGCAATAGTAATGAGAGATAGCCCGTTCATATTTCTCAGCCTCGTCGCCGACCGCCAGACGCTCGCCAGCCACGATCGCTTTCTGCCACTCTTTCTCGCGCTCATAGAGCTCGATAATCAGCACCAGGCTTTCCCGGCGAACCGCGCCCCTGAGTTGAGAGAGCTCAAGCAGTAATTTTTCGGCGCGATCCAACAAGCCTGCCAGTAAATAATCTCGAGCTAACTCCAACTGCACTTGGTGTATCACGTCTTGCCCGAATGCCGGATACCTGAGGATATTCTCGTGCACGACGACCGCTTTCTCAACATCGCCACGGCGGCGCAGCAGACTGCCAAGCGCTAAATGTGTGTCCAAGGTATCCGGATTGACGCTCAGGTCCTGGATAAATCGCACCACGGCGCGATCAGGCTCTTCGTTCAGCAAATAATTCAAACCCGCATAATGGTCCAGCCCAGCAGACTGAGACGGCTTTCGCGGTTGCCGCCGACCTAGCCACCAGCCACTGGCAACGGCTGCTAAGACCAACAGGTATAACGGCCAGTTCTCAATCATGGTTATTTAACCATCCTAAAGGCGGCTGCAGGGACCGCTGTATGAATCACAGATTTTGTCCAAAATAAAATGTCCAGGCGCATCCCTTCAAGGCATAACCGACGTATTGGCCTGGATGTTATCAGCCTGCTGGGACTTTGATTGATCCAACGCGCGACGAGACTCTTCGACGACTTTTTTAGCTCTTCGAGCATCCAGCCGTAAACGGGTATTAGTCAATGTGTTCAGCAATAGCCCGAACCCCAGACCGATAACAAAAGCCACGAGCATCCACCAAGAAACCGGCCACTGGGGAGAACTGAAATCAAGAAACACCAAGGCGACGGCTTGGCTATTCTCAGAGGCGGCCAGGAGCACCAGAATAAAGACTAGCAACAAAAGCGCGCGGAGCAACCATTTTTTGATAAACGTCATATTCGAAGTCCTGGAGTCAAATGTCCGGCCCAGTCTTGGTACCAACGGCTGGCGTGGCTGGCAACCAATGGCTAGCGACGCTGACGGCGAGAAGGAGACGGATGTATTATGCGGTAATCTTGCACGGAGTCGGATGCACGCGCAAGCCTGTCAGATGAGACGACCGACGACGTATTCCAAATATTGAAATCAAAAGGTATAGATGAACTTAACGGTTATTCATCTTCGGCTGCAGGTTCGTTAATCAGGCCAAGATTGACTCGATCTTTTAGATCCTTGCCCGGTTTGAAATGAGGCACATATTTACCGCTGAGCTCGACGCTCTCGCCGGTTTTAGGATTTCGACCAAGCCGGGGGGGCCGATAGTGAAGGGAGAAACTACCGAAGCCGCGAATCTCTATTCGATCGCCTTCTGCTAGTACCTCTGCCATCTGTTCCAGCATCAGCTTGACCGCCAATTCAACATCTTTGGCGGGCAGCTGAGTCTGGACTGAGGCAATCCTCTCAATCAGTTCCGACTTGGTCATCCTGCGTGCTGTCCCTAACCTATTCGGCTGAGTTCTGATCCATTTGCTGCTTGATCAGATCACCAATAGTGGTTGGGCTTACTTCAGTGTCTTTCTCACGATGCTCTTTCACAGCCAGCTCTTCATCGGCCATGTCTTTCGCTTTGACGGAGACGCCGAGGATGCGGTTCTTGCGATCCACACTGATAATCTTCACCTCGATCTCTTCGCCAACACTCAAAGCATTACGCGCATCTTCAACTCGGTCCTGGCTGATTTCTGAAGCTTTGAGAATAGCATCAACTTCAGGGGCCATTTCGATGATCGCTTGCTTGGCATCAACTTCCTTGATCTTACCGACAACAATAGCGCCGCGCTCATTGACCGCAACATAGTTGGTGAACGGGTCTTCTTCCATCTGCTTGAGGCCTAATGAAATACGCTCGCGCTCAGCATCGATTGATAGGATCACTGTATTGATCTCATCGCCCTTAGTGAATCGTCGAACCGCTTGCTCACCTGGCTCATTCCAGGAGATATCAGACAGGTGTACCAGTCCGTCGATATTGCCTTCGAGACCGATAAAGATGCCGAAGTCAGTGATTGACTTGATATAGCCCTGAATGTTGTCGCCCTTCTGGTGCTGAGTTGCAAACTCTTCCCACGGATTACCCTGGCATTGCTTGATACCCAAGCTGATACGACGACGTTCTTCGTCAATATCAAGCACCATGACTTCGACTTCGTCACCGACCTGGACAACTTTGCTCGGGTGGATGTTACGATTAGTCCAATCCATTTCAGAGACGTGTACCAAACCTTCTACGCCTTCTTCCAGCTCGGCAAAACAACCGTAGTCAGTGAGGTTAGTCACCTTGGCCATAGTGCGCGTACCTTCAGGATAGCGGTTAGTGATCAAGACCCATGGATCTTCACCCAACTGCTTGAGACCCAGTGACACGCGATTACGCTCACGATCAAACTTCAGTACCTTGACGTTGATTTCATCACCAACGGCAACGATTTCACTCGGATGCTTAATACGCTTCCAGGCCATGTCGGTGATGTGCAGCAAGCCGTCAACGCCGCCCAAGTCAACAAACGCGCCGTAATCAGTCAGGTTCTTGACGATACCTTTGACTTCCTGGCCTTCCTGCAGATTCTCAAGCAACTGCTCGCGCTCTGCACTGTTTTCTTCTTCAAGTACGGCGCGGCGAGAAACCACGACGTTGTTACGCTTCTGGTCAAGCTTGATGACCTTAAACTCGAGTTCCTTACCTTCCAGGTGCTCGGTTTCGCGCAATGGTCGAACATCAACCAGTGAACCAGGCAGGAAGGCCCGGACATCCCTGATTTCAACGGTAAATCCGCCTTTAACGCGGCCGCTGATAATACCTTTAATGACTTCCTGGTCTTCGTAGACTTTTTCCAACATCATCCAGCTTTCAGCCCGTTTGGCTTTTTCTCTGGAGAGGCGAGTCTCACCGAAACCGTCATCAACGGCTTCCATGGCTACCTGGACAGTATCTCCGACGGCGACTTCAAGATTGCCGGCATCGTCTAAAAATTGAATTCTGGGAATAACCCCTTCTGACTTTAGGCCAGCGTGGACTGTGACCCACTCACTATCGATATCGACAACAAGACCGGAGATAATCGAACCGGATTGCATATCGATCGTCTGCAAACTTTCGGCAAACAAGTCCGCAAAACTTTCCATCGTTTCTGTCATTTCTGTCATTTCACTCATGGATTTTTCTTCCTGCGCCCATTGGGCTAATTTCTACCGCCATAACCAAAAGCTTCCGACTTCGGCGGGTCTGATCATTAATAAGGCTGATCTCGAGAATTTCGGAGGCTTTCTCGATTCAACCAACAGTGTCTTACTCTTTTTTTACTTCTTCCTCTTTCTAAAAGCGGTGCTACACCCTGCTCTAAAACCTGCTCTAAACCTGCTCTAAAACATTAGCCAAGCCTGGCTTGAGCCGCGGCTAACACTGTGTCAAATACCTCTTCGAGGCTCATCTCAGTACTGTCTATGATCAGCGCATCAGCCGCCGGTTTCAGTGGTGCTACCAAGCGGTTCATGTCTTGTTCGTCGCGGGCTTGAATGCTCAGAAAAAGGGCGTGAAGACTAACACCCATTCCCTTATCTTTCAACTGCTTGTATCGCCTTTGCGCGCGGGCCTCAGCGCTGGCGGTCAGATAGATTTTAAGCGCTGCATCAGGAAATACTACGGTCCCCATATCCCGGCCATCAGCAATCAGCCCCGGAGCCTGGGCAAAGTCGCGCTGGCGCTGGATCAGGGCATCACGGACGGCAGTAAACTTGGCTACTTGGGACGCATTCGTACCGGCATCGTCCGTACGAATCAGGCGCGTGACATGCTGTCCCTCGAGCACAATCTGCAATGGCTCCTGCGGATCCTCAGTGGGAATAAAGTGGACATCCAGCTCAGCGGCAATCTTCGCCAGCGCTGCCTCATCGGCCAGATCGACCTGATGATTGCAAGCGGCCAGACCGATCAAACGATATAAGGCGCCGCTGTCGAGAATATGAAAACCCATGGCTGCCGCCAAACGATGGGCAATAGTGCCCTTACCCGAGCCACTCGGCCCATCAATGGCCACCACGAGCACACCCCGGGGTTCGTTTTGAAGCGCGCCACTGGGCTGCTGGGTCATGGTATTTCCTTGGAATTCGTAGTCTGGCCGCGCTGGCTCAACAGGACTGAAAAGTGATCTCTGGCCAGTTTGGCGCGCGTAAAAACGGCAGTTAACTCCTCAGACTGGTCGTTCGCGATCAGTTCTCTAAGCTCCATGAGCTCCTTCATATAGCGATCAAGAATCGTCAGCACGGGGCCACTATTAGCCTGATAAATATCCCGCCACATCACGGGGTCCGAGGCGGCGATACGCGAAAAATCGCGCAAACCACCGGCGGCATAATCGAAAATTTCCAGCGAATCGCCCTGCATAGATAGCGTGTCAATCAGCGCATAGGCGAGTAGGTGAGGCAAATGACTGGTCTGAGCTAATACCGCATCATGATGGGCTGGGCTCATCTCCACCACATCCGCGTCCAGGGCCTGCCAGAATGTCGTTAGCTTGGCCAGGCTTGCCCCATGCGTCTCAGGCAACGGGGTCAGAATAACCTTATGGCGCAGGAACAGGTCCGCATTCGCGGCTTGAACGCCATGTTGTTCAGAGCCCGCGATGGGATGTCCAGGCACAATTCTGGACAGCAAATTCGGCAGCTGGCGCCGGGCCGCATCAATGATGGGCGATTTCACGCTACCGACATCGGTGATCACCGCTGATTCACTGACAACCTTCGAGATCTGCTCCAGCAGCGGCTCAATCGCCAGCACTGGCACGGCAAGGATCACTAGATCGGCACGCTGCACGGCCTCTTCCGCTGATTCTGCAGCCTCATCGATCAAGCCGAGGGCAAGACCCTGCGCCAACTCAGCAGGTGCCATATCAAAGGCCACGACGACAGCCGCGAAATCCCGCGCCTTCATTGCCGCAGCAATTGAGCCGCCAATCAATCCAAGACCGAGGATAGCAACTCGCTTAAACGGTTGTTCAGCCTTCACAGACACAGGTTTAGCTGACCCCCAGCACGGTCTTTAGCGCTTGAATGAAACGGACATTTTCTACCGGCAAACCAATCGTGACTCGCAGATGATTCGGCATTTCATAGACGCCCACGGGACGAACGATCACACCCTCGCGCAATAACGCTTCATAAACCGGCATCGCGTCCCGGCCCAAATCGATCGCCAGGAAGTTACCAACGGATGGAATATATTCCAACCCCAACTCATCGCAAGCCGCAGTCAGCATGGCCATACCGACAGTATTAGCCCGAACCGCCGCTTGCACATGGGCCTGATCGTCCAGCGCCGCTAACGCTGCCGCTAATGACATGGCGTTAATGTTAAACGGCTGACGCACTCGATTCAGCAGATCAGCTATCGCCGGCTGACACACTGAATAACCCACTCGTAGCGCCGCAATACCATAGGCTTTGGAGAAGGTTCGAGTTACCACCAAATTGGGGTAACGAGCCAGCAGAGCAACGCCATCGGGATAACCCGGAGCCTCGACATATTCACAATAAGCCTCATCGAGTACCACCAGCACATTTTCAGGCACCTGATCTAGAAACCGCACCAGATCAACCTCGTTGATCCAGGTACCCGTGGGATTGTTCGGGTTCGCGATAAAAATCATTCGCGTCTTGTCAGTGATCATCGCCGCGGTAGCCTCAAGATCTTGACCATAATTCTTGGCTGGCACCACTTTCAATGTCGCCCCCAAGGCCATGGTGACCAGCGGATAGACGACAAATGAGTGCTGGGAAACAATGGATTCCAGACCGGGCGCCAAAAACACCCTGGCCAGTAGCTCCAGTAATTCATTAGAGCCATTGCCGATCGTCAACATTTGCGGCGCCACACCCAGGTGCTCGCTGAGCTTGCGCTTAAGATGATAGGCACTGCCATCGGGATAACGCGCCAACTCAGGAATCACCGCTGCCAGGCTATTGATCACTTCAGGACTAGGGCCCAGAGGGTTTTCGTTGCTGGCAAGTTTGATCACGTCGGTCAAACCCAATTCACGCTGGAGCTCTTCCACCGGCTTGCCCGGCTGATAAGGCTGCAGTCCTCGCACACCGGGTGCGGCTAGATCAAAGAAATCACAGGTCATTTACGCTGCCATCCTGGTTGAATTTACGGTAGTTGCTGATGCGCGATCGCGTCTTGGTGATTCACCGGCGCCATCATCGACGCATCAAAGGCTGGTGATAGCGCGGGGATAAGAGCCGAGCATTTTGATTTCAAGCACGTCACTGTCAATTTCGCTGATGACCTGAGCGACGATATCGTCTTGAGCGTGACCTTCAAAGTCGATAAAGAAAACATAGGACCACATGCCGGTTCGACTCGGCCGGGTCTCGATCGACGTCAACGACACATCATGCCGATGAAACGGCTCAAGCAACTTATATAGCGCACCCGGCTGATTATGGGTCGAGACCATGATCGAAGTTTTATCCTTGCCACTGGGACCAATCACCTCGCGGCCAACCACAATAAATCGCGTGGTATTGTCCGATTCGTCTTCAATTTTCTTCGACAGCACGGTCAAACCATAGGTTTCCGCAGCAATTTCGCCAGCGATCGCGGCAGCACCCTCTTCTGCTAGCGCAAGACGGGCAGCCTCTGCATTACTCGAAGCCGTGATACGCGGTATGCGAGGATAATGACCATCAAGCCATCGACGGCACTGACCGAAGGTTTGCTGATGCGCATAAATTCTAGTGATCTTCTCGGGGTTCGTACCCGGGGCTACCATCAAGTGGTGATGGATGCGTAACTCCACTTCACCGCAGACTCGCAGAGAGGAATTGAGAAAATTATCGAGGGTATGGCTGACAACACCCTCAGTGGAGTTTTCAACGGGTACTACACCGTAGTTACAGTTTTCCGCCGCCACCTCGCGAAACACGTCATCAACGGTGATCATTGGCACACCCACCGCCGCATGACCAAATTGTTTAAGGGTCGCTAGCTGAGTGAATGTCCCTTCAGGACCCAAGTAGGCGACCTTCAGTGGCTCTTCGAGCGCCAGGCACGCAGACATAATCTGGCGATACACTTGGATGACTTTTTCATCGCTCAGTGGCCCGGGGTTTTTCGCGGCAATGTTACGTAGTACCTGAGCTTCACGCTCAGGTCGATAAAAGATGGGCGCAACATCGCCAGAGGCTGCTTGCTTGACTTCGGCTACGTCTAAGGCGCAACGGGCCCGCTCATTGAGCAAGTCGAGAATTTCACTGTCCAGCGCATCAATGCGCTGGCGTAGCTGATCAAGTTGCTCGTGGGCGCCCGCGGTAGATTCGTCCTCGGTGGTCATAGCCGCCACCGGCCGTTCGAGTTAGTCTCTGATGTCGATCTCATCATCAACATGGCATGAAGCCAATCAAGTCTAGCTGTCCGCGTCATCGTTGATACCCGTTTGTGAGTCATCGACTGAACTCTGACCCTCGATGCCTGCAGCGTCAGCACTGCTTGGTGTATTCGTTCCAGTGGCATCCGAATCTGCTTCATCTGCGCCGTCTACCAGGTCGGCCTCTTCCACTCGAGCGAGACCTACCAGGCTTTCATCGCTGGCCAGATTAATCAGTCGCACGCCTTGCGTATTACGACCCTGGGTCGATACCTCTTCGCCACGAATTCTCACTAATGTGCCCTGGTCGCTGATCAGAATCACTTCATCACCGTTATAGATCTGAATGACACCGACAACTGGCCCATTACGCTCACTGACTTTCATGCAGATGACACCCTGACCACCGCGACCGATGACGGAATAGTCTTCGAGGCTGGAGCGTTTACCGTAACCATTTTCACTGGCGATCAATAATTCCGCATCAGGCTGCGGGATAATCAGCGCGATCAAGGTTTGTTCTTGCCGCAGCTTAACCCCACGTACTCCGCGCGCGGTACGCCCCATGGCCCGAACGTTCGCCTCATTGAAGCGAATAGCCTTACCGCCGCTGGTGAACAGCATGACATCCGAGTCACCTTGGGTGATGGAAGCGCCAACCAAGGTATTGTCTTCATCAAGTTCGATCGCAATTAGCCCGGACGATCGCCGTCTGGCGAACTCCATCAGCGGGGTTTTCTTGACCGTGCCGTTTGCCGTTGCCATGAAAATAAACTGATCATCACGATATTCTCTGACGGGCAGCATCGTGGTGATTCGCTCGTCCGGACCCAATGGCAGAATGTTGACCAGCGGCCGCCCACGGGCAGCGCGACTGGCGACAGGAATTTCAAACACCCTTAACCAGTAAACTTTACCCTTGTTGGTAAAGCACAAAATCGTATCGTGAGTACTCGCCACCATCAGGTGTTCAATAAAGTCCTCATCCTTCACCGCACTGGCGGAGCGTCCACGACCACCGCGACGCTGGGCCTGATAGTCCGTGATCGGCTGGGTCTTGGCGTAGCCAGAGTTTGACAAGGTCACTACCATGTCTTGCTCAGTGATCAGATCTTCTGTGGTGAGGTCTTCTTGCGTACCAATAATTTCCGTACGTCGCTCATCACCATACTCTTCTCGAATCTCAGTCAACTCTTCGCGAATGATCTCCATCAGACGCTCTGGTTGGGCGAGGATAATCAACAGTTCTGAGATAGTACTGACAATTTCTTCGTATTCAGACAACAAGCGCTGTTGTTCCAGCCCAGTCAGTCGGTTTAAACGCATTTCGAGAATTGACTGCGCCTGATCGGGCGACAAAAAGTAGTCGCCGTTTTCTTTCAACCCATAACGGGCATCCAACTCATCGGGACGAGCAGCGTCTGGGCCGGCGCGCTCGAGCATCTTTTGAACATTGTCTGATCGCCAGGAAGTGGCTATCAATCGATCCTTGGCTTCTTGGGCATTCGCCGACGCTTTAATCAGCTCAATGACAGGGTCAATATTCGACAGCGCCACCGCTAGACCTTCAAGAATATGACCTCGAGTTCGAGCGCGACGCAGCAAGAACACCGTTCGCCGAGTGATGACCTCACGACGATGTAACACAAACGCTACCAGCACTTCTTTGAGGTTCAAGACCCGTGGTTGACCGTCTACCAGCGCCACGATATTGATGCCGAAGACTGTTTGCAGCTGAGTCTGGGCATAGAGATTATTCAGCACCACTTCGCCGACTTCACCCCGACGCAACTCGATAACGATACGCGTGTCTGTCGAAGACTCGTCTCGCAGCTCGGAAATACCCTCGATTTTCTTTTCTTTTACCAGCTCAGCAATGCGCTCGATAAGACGGGCGCGGTTTAACTGAAAGGGAATTTCTTGAATAATAATCGTGTCCCGATGGGTTTTCTCATCGGTGAAAACCTCGCAGCGCGCTCGCACCTGAATTCGACCCCGGCCCGTGCGGTAAGCCATCACAATGCCAGCGCGGCCATTAATAATGGCCCCTGTGGGGAAATCTGGACCCTGAATATGTTCCATCAGGCCATCGGTATCAATATCAGGATTATCAATCAACGCCAGGCAGGCATTGACGACTTCAGTGAGGTTGTGGGGCGGAATGTTGGTTGCCATGCCCACTGCAATACCACTGGAGCCATTGACCAACAGATTAGGGACCTTGGATGGCAATACCACTGGCATCTGCAGCGTACCGTCATAGTTGTCAGTGAAATCAACGGTTTCTTTATCAAGATCGGCCAGTAACTCGTGGGCCATCTTTTTCATACGAATTTCGGTGTAACGCATGGCAGCGGCGCTATCGCCATCCAGGGAACCAAAGTTGCCCTGACCATCCACCAGCGGATAGCGCATATTGAAGGTCTGCGCCATCCTGACAATCGTGTCGTAGGCGGCCGTATCACCGTGAGGGTGGTACTTACCAATGACATCACCGACAATTCGAGCCGACTTCATATAGGCCCGGTTGTAGACGTTATTCAGTTCGCTCATGGCAAACAATACCCGCCGGTGAACGGGCTTAAGACCGTCTCGAACATCGGGCAGCGCACGACCGACGATGACGCTCATAGCATAGTCCAGGTAGGACTGCTTCAGCTCATCTTCGATGTTTATCGTAGTTATATCGTTATCGAAATCAGACATGTATTAGACGGTCTAAATTTGCCGCCGGAACCCCTTAAACAATCGCGCAATGATACCATGCAAAAGTATCAAAACGCACGCTCGGCAGAGTTTTTAGCCATCCTTAAGTAATTCACAGGTATAATGCCGTGTCGGCCGCTGGCCAACCTATAACGTCAACCTGCGATGGACTCAATTGGTGACCACACCGACCATCAGACCCGTGGAAGAACATGATCAAAACCACAGACATCCACCTCGTTAGCCCCACCTGGATCGTGCCTGTCATTCCCGCCGGCGTTGTCCTTGAAAATCATACGCTGGTCATCTCCGAGAATCAGATTTTGGCTCTGCTACCCACCGCGCAGGCCTTAACCGAGTACCCCGACGCACCGAATCTGCAACTCCAGGACCATATCGTCACGCCCGGTTTGATCAATGCCCACGGCCATGCTGCTATGACACTGTTTCGAGGTTATGCCGACGATCGAGAGCTTATGGATTGGCTGAACAATCATATCTGGCCTGTTGAGGGTCAGTTTGTGGATTATGACTTTGTCTATGACGGCACGAGCCTGGCGGTGGCCGAGATGATTCGCGGCGGCACTACCTGTGCCGCCGACACCTATTTCTTTCCCGATGCCGTGGCGAACGCCTTCTCTCACAATCACTTCCGTGGCCAGGTTTGTATGCCCGTCATCCAGTTCGCTAATGCCTGGGCAAAAACTGAAGACGAACATATCCACAAAGGTCTGCAGTTTCGCGACGACCTGGTCAAAAACAATCCGCTGCTAACCACGGCCTTTGCGCCCCACTCGCCGTATACCGTGACGGATCATGGGTTTGAGCGCACATTACTCTACGCCGAGGAACTGCAACTGCCCATTCACCTGCATCTCCACGAAACACTCACTGAGGTGAAGGACGCCGTGCGCCAGCACGGCCAGCGACCTATTGCCCGCATGCACAGCTTGGGATTGCTATCACCTTTACTACAGACCGTGCATATGACTCAACTCGAGGCTGGTGAAATCACCCTGCTGGCAAACAATAATGTGCATGTAGCGCACTGTCCCGAGTCGAACTTAAAACTCGCCAGCGGGTTTTGCCCCGTGGGCGACCTCATCAAGGCTGGCATTAACGTCGCCATTGGTACCGATGGCGCCGCCAGCAACAACAACCTGGACATGCTGGAAGAGATGCGTACAGCAGCCATTGTCGCCAAATCGGTCAGTCAGGATGCGACAGTGGTCAGCGCCCATGAAGCACTGGCTATGGCCACTATTAACGGCGCCTTAATGCTCGGTCTCGAAGATAAGATTGGCAGTTTAGAGGCGGGCAAGCTCGCCGACTTTATCGCCGTCGACCTATCGGATCTGAGCTTTGCGCCCATCTATAATCCAGTCTCGCAGATGGTATATGCTGCCACTGCGCACCAGGTCAGCCATGTCTGGATCAACGGCGTTCAACTATTGGCTAATGGTCAATTCACCCAACTCGACAGCCAACGGGTACGCGCCAACACGCGCCAATGGCAATCCAAAATCAGCGCATTCAGCAGGCCAATATGAACGAAAAAAACAACACCACCACGCAGAATTGGGATCCAGCTGAGGTCGCCAAATTTGACCAGCTGGCCCGCACTTGGTGGGATGAGGACGGCGACTTCAAACCTTTACACGCGATTAACCCGTTACGCCTCGGCTATATCCAGGACAACGTTGAATTAACCGGCAAAGCCGTACTCGACGTTGGTTGCGGCGGTGGCATCCTGAGCGAATCACTGGCCCGCGCCGGCGCTACCGTGACCGGTATCGACCTGGCAGAAAAACCCTTGCAGGTCGCACGCCTGCATCGCCTGGAATCTGACCTTGCGATCGACTATCAACTCATCTCCATCGAGGCGCTGAGCGAGCAGCAGCCACACACCTTTGACGTCATCACCTGCATGGAAATGCTCGAGCATGTGCCCGACCCTGCCTCTGTGATCGCAGCCTGTCGGCAATTATTAAAACCCGGCGGCCAGTTGTTTTTGTCGACCATCAATCGCAATCCCAAGGCTTATGCGTTTGCGGTGATTGGTGCTGAGTACGTGCTCAAACTTCTACCCCGTGGCACTCATGACTACCATAAATTTATCAAGCCGTCAGAGCTTACGCGCTGGCTGCGCCAAGAGCACTTCGCCTTGCAGAGCCTCAAGGGATTGAGCTTCTCGCCTTTCTCACAAACCTATGCCCTGACAGCCGACACTAGCGTCAATTACTTGGCCCACGCCAGCTTGGAATCCCTCGCTTGATGGGCGGGCCATGCCGACAGCAGACTTCAACTCACCAGCCATCAGGAATTTAACGCGTCATGGACTACCAAGCGCCAGAGAATTTACTCGCCAACAAAGTCATACTCATCACCGGTGCCGGCGATGGTATCGGCCGGGTCGCAGCGACGACGTTTGCTAGCCACGGCGCCACCGTGGTTCTGCTCGGCAAAACCACCACGAAGCTCGAGCAGGTCTATGACGACATTATGGCTTTGGGTGCGCCGGAACCTGGCATTGCACCGATGGATCTGGCAACCGCTACCAGCGAGGATATCAAGCAGCTTGCCGAGGTGCTTGACAGCACTTATGGCAGATTAGACGGCTTACTTCATAATGCCGCAGTGTTGGGCGACAGGATCCCGGTGGAGCATTATGACATCAACCAGTGGATGACCGTCATGCAGGTCAATTTCAATGCGGTCTTCATGCTTACCCGACTCATGCTACCCCTGCTTCGCCAAGCGTCCGCGGCCTCATTGCTGTTCACCAGCTCCAGTGTCGGCGAGACGCCAACCGCTTACTGGGGACCTTATGCGGTGTCGAAATATGCGATGGAGGGCTTAGCGAAAATGCTCGCCGAAGAATTGGACAAGACGTCGGCTGTTCGAGTCAATATTATCAACCCAGGCGCAACCCGAACGCGAATGCGCGCCAAAGCCTACCCAAACGAAAACCCAGCGAACCTCAAACCCGCGACAAGCTTAATGCCACTTTATTTGTATCTCATGGGTGATGACAGCCATGCAATTAATGGTGAGACGCTAACCGCCAGCTAAACCAACAGCGATGCCGAGCTCTGCTGGGCGTCGCTGCTTGATCGAGCCTGTCAGGAGCGTTTCTTGCTACGCTGGGGGCCCATGCCTGCCATGTGGTAAAGCTCTTTGATTTCCTTGAGGGGCAGTTCCATATGGCGACCCGCCGTGATGGCCGAAGGAATAAAGAAGCTACCAAACCGCACCCGCTTCAAGCGGCTGACGGTAATACCCTGAGATTCCCACAGGCGTCTGACCTCGCGATTTCGACCCTCCATTAAGGCCACGTAATACCATTGGTTTGCGCCTTCCTGTTCCTCTCGGCCACGCTTTATGTCGCTAAACTTAGCGATGCCGTCTTCGAGCATCACCCCGTCGCGCATATTCTGCAACACTTCATCGGTCACATTGCCCAGAACCCGTACCGCGTATTCCCGGTCAATCTTGCTCGACGGGTGCATCAACTTGTTAGCCAGCTGCCCATCAGTGGTAAACAACAACAGCCCACTGGTTGAAAAATCTAAGCGCCCGACCGCAACCCAACGTTGCTTTGTCAGTTTCGGCAATTGATCAAACACTGACTTTCGGCCCTCGGGATCTTTCCGCGAGCAAATTTCATTTGCTGGCTTGTTATACAGCAGGTATCGGTGACGCTGGGGCTTGCGCACTACCGACTTACCACTCACCTCGATCCTATCTTCCTCATCAACTCGATCGCCTAATTTGGCAACGCGACCATTGACACTAACTCGACCCTCAGCGATCCAGCCTTCTATTCCGCGACGGCTCCCCATGCCAATACTGGCGAGTACTTTCTGTAATTTTTCAGTGGGTAAATTTTCGATCATTGTGGTTGTCCATCAGGGCCGTCAAGACCTGGCATAGCATCGGGTTCATCGGATTCGTCCAGGTTATCCATATCGCCCTCTTCAGGGGTCTCCTGGCGAAACATATTTTTGATATTTTCTTGGATCTCATTGACTCGCTCGGTCACCTCTTCAAGGCTCGCATCCTCAGCTTCTGCCTCCACAGCGTCCTGCTCTGGTGTTAGTTCGATTGTTCGCGCCTCAACAATTTCATCTTCGAGATCCAGCTCTTCATTAATCTTGTCCAAGTCTTTGATCTGCGACAGGGTGGGTAGTTCATTGAGCGTCTTCAAATCGAAGTAGTCGAGGAAGGATCGGGTCGTGGCGTAAATCGCTGGCCGACCCGGAACATCCCGATGACCGACAACCCGGATCCACTCACGCTCTAGCAACGAGCGCATAATATTGGTGCTCACCGTGACGCCACGGATCTCTTCGATATCGCCCCGAGTAATCGGTTGCTTGTATGCGATCAGCGCCAGCGTTTCCAGCAGCGCGCGGGTATATCGCGCGGGTCGCTCTTCCCAGAGCCGGCTGACCCACTGCCCATAATCACTGCGAACCTGAAAGCGATAGCCACTGGCGACCTGCTTCAGCTCAAAGCCTCGCCCGTCGCAGTCAGCCGTGATTTCCATTAATACTTGCAAAATATCCGCTCGCTCAGGCGGATCAGTCTCGAACAGGCTAATCATCAAGTCGATCGCCAACGGCTGATCAGCCGCCATAATCGCGCCTTCTATAATCTGCTTTAAATTGGCAATTTTACTCATACTAATAAAGGTCTATGCTATTTTCAGTTCGTGGTCCGCCGACGCTTGCCGTGCAGACCACATAGTTTACCAGTTGCTGGGAGACATCGACGCTAAACTAACCTGCATCACCTAACTCCTTTTCATCGCCCAGCTCATCGTCACGATATACCGGTGCTTTAAAACCGCTTTCATCGATTTCGATGATTTGCTCACTGGGCACACGGGCCTTCACATGAATCGGCGCAAAGGCCTCTGTCTGAACAATTTCGAGCAGCGACTCTTTAATGAGTTCCATAATCGCAAGAAAGGTCACTACGACACCTGAGCGACCTTCTTCAAAATCAAAAAGTTCTGAGAAATCAACGAACTGATCACCTGCCTGATGCACCCGGTCAAGAATCGCACTCATTCGCTCCCGCGTTGACAAGGTTTCAGACGACACCCTGTGACTGGTATAGTTTTCAGCCCGCTTAAGAACTTTTGCAAAGGCAATCAGCATTTCGTGCAGATCCACCTCGGGCAAGGGTTTATTCTTCTCCACCACCGGCACGTCTGCAGACGCAACCCAGTAATCCCGGTTCATGCGATGCAAATCATCAAGGTCCAACGCCGCCTGCTTGAAACGCTCATACTCCTGCAGCCGGCGAATTAGCTCGGCACGCGGATCATCCTCTTCATCTTCGGCGTCAGATTGCCGGGGCAAGAGCATGCGAGATTTGATTTCAGCCAGCACTGCCGCCATGACGAGGTATTCCGCGGCCAATTCAAATTGCATGCCGGTCATCAAACCGATGTAATCCATGTACTGGCGGGTGATTTCTGCGACCTTGATGTCGAGGATATCCAGGTTTTGGCGCTTAATCAGGTATAGCAATAGGTCCAGCGGACCCTCAAAAGCCTCAAGAAAGACCTCCAGCGCATCTGGTGGAATATACAGATCCATTGGGATATTGGTCATGGGCTTGCCATCAACCACCGCGAATGGCATTTCCGCCTGACGGGCAGCCGCCGGCTCACCCTCTGGATTATTCTTTATTTTTGTAGTTACCGAGCTAGTCCCAGTCATTGACAATCCTTAACTCATCACCTAACGGTAATCCAGCCCCATGGCCTCGCGCACGTCATCTAAGGTTGCCCGAGCAATCGTGCGAGCCTTCTCACAACCCTCGGCAACGATCGATCTGACCAAATCAGGGTTTTCTTCATATTGCCTGGCGCGTTCACGCATGGGCTTTTGTTCCTCAAGCACCGCGTCGATCAACGGCCGCTTACAATCAATACAGCCTATTCCCGCAGTCGTACAGCCCTGCCTAACCCAATCTCGAGTAGCGTCGTCAGAATACACCTCGTGCAGCTTGAACACGGGACACTTATCGGGATCACCAGGATCTGTACGCCGAACCCGTGCTGGGTCTGTCGTCATCGTCTTGATTTTTTGCTCAACGACTTTCGGATCTTCCCGCAAAGCGATGGTGTTGTTATAGGATTTGGACATTTTCTGGCCATCCAGGCCGGGCATGACCGAGGCCTCGGTCAACAGCGATTGCGGCTCTGGCAGAATCACCTTGCCGCCACCTTCCAGATAACCGTAGAGACGATCGCGATCGCCCAAAGAAATATTACTCTGCTCTCGCAGCAGCGCCTGCGCCCGCTCAAGGGATTCTGTATGACCCTTCTCGAGGAACTCTTTACGCAGCTCGCGGTACTGCGCGCTGCCTTTGCGCCCCAGCTTCTTGATCGCCGCCTCTGCCATTTCCACGAAGCCAGAGCGCTTGCCATAGATATGGTTGAATCGCCGGGCGATCTCTCGAGTCATCTCAACGTGCGGCACCTGATCTGCGCCCACTGGCACATGACCGGCCTTGTAGATCAATATATCAGCACTCTGGAGTAACGGATATCCAAGAAAACCATAGGTAGCAAGGTCACGTTCCTTGAGCTTGGCCTGCTGATCCTTGTAGGACGGCACACGCTCAAGCCAACTTAACGGGGTGATCATCGAGAGTAACAGGTGCAATTCAGCATGCTCAGGCACTTTGGACTGAATAAACAAGGCCGCTGAGCCAGGATTGACACCGGCAGCCAGCCAGTCAATCACTGTGGTCCAGACATGCTCTTCGATCACCTGAGGATCTTCGTAGTGGGTGGTCAAGGCATGCCAGTCGGCAACGAAAAACATGCATTCAAATTCATGCTGCAGGCGCACCCAATTTTTCAGGACACCGTGATAATGACCCAAGTGTAGCCGGCCAGTTGGGCGCATGCCGGATAGCACGCGCTTTTGCGATTCATGCAAGCTCAAAATTTCACCTGATGGTTAGTGACACAAAAGATAGCTCGACAAGAGGTCAATCGATGAAAAAAATCGATGCAGCTGTCGATGAAGCTGTCGATGAAGACAGTGTAAGCAATCATTCAAGAGAATGTCTGAGAACAGAGAAGCCAGCCATTATATATGAATAGGGTGTGTGATGTCTCCCATCCTGGCTTCAGCCTTCAGAGGCTCGCCGTCCTGGCATTGCGTCCTCGGCACTCAGCCGCCAAATAGCGTCAGATCACCGCAGCCCTCGCGAAGAATCTCCACTTGATCATCCTCCAAATTAATCACGCTGGTGCTCTGCAGACCACAAAACCCACCATCGATAATCAGATCCACCTGCTTTTCCAACAAATCCCGCATTTCCAGCGGGTCTGTTAGCGGATCTTCCTGACCGGGTAGAATCAGACTCGAGCTCATAATTGGCTCACCCAATTCACTCAGCAGCGCACTACAGATCGCATTGTTCGGCACGCGCAAGCCGATCGTCTTACGTTTCGGATCTACCAATCGGCGGGGAACTTCTTTGGTCGCTTGCAGGACAAAGGTGTAAGGACCCGGTGTTGCCGCTCTCAGTAACCGATAGGCACTGTTACTGACCTTAGCGTAGATACCTAGATCAGATAAATCGCGGCACACCAGACTGAAATTATGGTCGTCGTCTAGCCGGCGAATTTGGCGGATTCTTTGTAACGCCTGCTTATCACCAATATGGCAACCCAGGGCGTAGGCAGAGTCTGTTGGGTAGATAATGACCCCCCCTTGGCGAATAATATCCACTGCCTGGCGGATCAGGCGAGCCTGAGGATTGTCGGGATGAATCTGGAAAAACTGGCTCATAGTGGACACCGATGGCATGGACTGCTGCAAGGGCTCTCATGTTAATGCTTTTTTGATATTTTGCGACGGTTTAATATCCACCTCGAAATCCTTTATGATGAACCACTAGCAATCTCACCGGCGAAGCGCCAAACAGGATTTATGAAACAGTTTATTGAATTTGTACCCGTTGCGTTATTCGCCGCTGTGTTCTTCTACAGTCGTGACATCTATCTGAGCACCACGGTACTGATGGTCGCGATCGCTGCCCAGGCCGCCTTGGAATATCTCACGACCCGGCGTATCGAGAAAAAAACTCAGATTATTTTTTGGATCAGCATGCTGTTTGGTGGTGCGACGCTGCTGTTTCGCAACGAATTATTTATTCAGTGGAAGCCCACAATTATTAACTGGCTGTTCGCCGGCAGCCTGCTGGCAAGCCAGTTTTTCGGTAAAGAGAATCTGCTAAAACGGATGCTCGGCGCTCAGCTACGCCTACCCAACCCTGTGTGGCAGCGTCTCAACCTGGGTTGGAGCCTCGGCTTTTTTATCGCCGGCGCACTCAATCTGGTGGTTGCGTTCAACTTTAGTCTTGACGTCTGGGTCAGCTACAAGCTGATCGGCGGATTTGCGATCACCCTAAGCTATATCGTGCTGACGCTGATCTACCTGTCTAGCGGCGGCTATCTGCAAGAACCCCAGCCTGAGCCCGTCGACAAACCCACTATCGACTAAAAGCCTAATATTGCCGCGCTGGCCATTAAATTTCTGAGAGCACCCTATGTTATATGCCATTATCAGTACGGATATCGCCAACAGCCTGGCACTGCGTCAAACAGCGCGACCATCGCACCTGCGCCGGATCGAGCAATTGGTATCCGAGGGGCGCCTGGTCATCGCTGGCCCCAACCCCAGTATTGATAATGAGGATCCCGGCGCGGCGGGTTTCTCTGGCAGCTTGATTGTCGCTGAATTCACTTCTCTGGCAGCGGCTCAAGCATGGGCTGATGCCGACCCCTACGTGGCCGCCGGCGTTTACGCTCAGGTCATTGTAAAACCGTTCAAGCAGGTACTCCCCTGAACCCTTACATTCTCATTCTCATTCTCATTCTCATTCTCATTCTCATTCTGGCGACAATGCTCAGCAGCGCTGCAGCTCTGGCCGAAACCTTGTACGTTCACGACAAGCTATATGTGCCGCTGCGGACCGGTATCAGTAACCAACACCAGATCCTGCATAAAGGTATTCGCAGCGGAACCGCTCTGGAACTGCTCGAAGCAGATCCAGAGAGCGGCTACAGCCGGGTTCGATTGCCCGATGGCCTCGAGGGTTGGATTCAAACCCAATACTTAACGGACTCACCGATCGCCGCTGATTTGTTAGACCAAGCAACTTCTCGCTTGCGAAACCAGCAAGCCGAAAACAAAGCCAACATTGATCAATTAGTCGCCCTGCGGCGTCAGCTATCAGTGCTCAGCGACGACCGCCAGACCTTGAGCCAGCTAAATCAGGCGTTAACGGAGGAACTGCAGAAGATCAAGGAACTCGCAGCGAACGTGATCATGATTCAGAGCCAAAATGAGGCGCTACAGACAGAGCGAAAATCGCTCAACGCACAAGTTGGCGAGTTGCAAGTGGCTGTCGACGCCATCAGCAGCAATAATGATCGAGACTGGTTTGTGCGGGGTGCCGGAACGGTGTTATTGAGCCTGCTAGCCGGATTCATCATCGCAAGACGGTTCTATCACCGTCGCACCAACGACGAATGGACATAAAACATGACAAAACTATCGGTCAACTTGAACAAGATTGCGTTGCTGCGCAATTCCCGCGATACCACCATCCCCAGCGTGACTGCCGCGGCTGAAACCAGTATTGCCGCCGGCGCCCAAGGGATCACGGTCCATCCACGGCCGGATATGCGCCACATTCGCCCAGCAGATGTCTTGGATCTTGCCAGCCTGCTCAAGCAACCACAGTACGCTGACATAGAGCTCAACATTGAAGGCAATCCATTTGCCGGACCTGAAGCTAACGGTTTTCCGGGTTTCATGACGCTGGTGCGTGACACCCTGCCCCAACAATGTACCTTGGTGCCAGATGACCCTATCCAACTCACTTCTGATCATGGCTGGGACCTCAGCGGTGACAATACCGCACTTAAGACGGTTATCGATGAGCTCAAGGGGCTCGGCATTCGAGTTAGTCTGTTTATGGACCCCATCGCGGCACAGATAGAGCACGCCGCCGCCCTGGGTGCTGACCGCATCGAGTTCTACACGGGCCCCTACGCCGACCAATATGGCGATCACGAATCGGTCCTCGCGACATTTATCGAGGCTGGCAAACTAGCGCAGCAATTGAGTCTGGGCATCAACGCCGGCCATGATCTCAACCAAGACAACCTGGGTGAGTTTTGCCAGCGAGTGAAACCCGTCGCCGAGGTGTCCATCGGCCACGCACTCATTAGTGACGCCTTATGGGACGGATTAGCCACCACCGTCAGAAGATATAACACTATTCTGGAAAAATCGGGCTAGTTCACATACTATTCGCCGCACTCAAACGGGGTATTGTGTTACTGGCAGCAACAATTTCAGCTACCACCTGTTTTTTTCTCACCTTTCACTAAAATGGTTACCATGAATTCACTTGTAAAAAATATTATTATTAGCCTGCTCACCGGCACCTTAGCTTACTTTGTCAGCCAATGGATTCAGGGGCCATTGGCTATTCCGAGCGGCACAGAGCTATTCATACTGGCGACATCTATTCTTGCCGTTTTCATCGGTTGCAGCTTATCTGCAGTGATGTCAAAAAGCCCCAAGGGTCGCTCTGGCCAATCATCCAAGCGCAAACCCGCTGCAAAACCGGTGAATCGACCCGCACCGGTCAATAGCGCCAAGGAAACCGGCATAGTGAAGTGGTTTAATGTCAAAAAGGGCTTCGGCTTTATCACACGAGATGCCGGTGACGACATATTTGTGCACTACCGCAATATCGAAGGCAATGGCCGCCGCGCGATAGCCGAAGGCGACCGCGTTCAGTTTGTTGTCATCGATGGCGACAAGGGCCTCCAAGCCGATGAGGTCGAGACGATCTAGACGTCACAGCCATGCACCAGATATTTTTTATCGGCCACCCGGAAGATGTCGCGGAACTCGAAATTGATGAGAACCCCGCCAGTAGCTTTGTTTGTATGTCGAGCCAACAATTCCACCGTGACGCCAGAGCTCAGCTCTATGCATTGGTGTGTGGCGGTTTTCTCGCTGACGCGCTGGAGATGGAACTACTCGACCGCGAACTGAGCGACGAAGGTCCTTATCTATATCGTCTTGAAGAGACCCTAATGGGCAGACTGGCGGACTTGGAAGAAGACCAGGTCGAGAGCTTTGCCAGCCTCTGGACTGAGTGTGAGGAGATCGAGGCATTGGATCTCGACGCTAACGACCTGATGGATTTTATATTTCTGTTAGTCCATTTTTGCCAGACCGCTTGCAATGATGATCTCGGTGTCTACATCTACGCGGACAGCTAAGGCGCTTACGGCAGAAGGTTGATACCCCCACGTCCACCGGTAACCCGTCAATGAACAAGAAACGCCTGGTGTATTCAACGGATGCTGGTCGACACTGCCCGGAATGTGGCGCTGCCATTGCGCTATGTCGCTGTCGCGAAGCTCGAACACCTGTCGCCACCGATGGTATCGTGCGCCTGCAGCGCCAAGTTAAAGGGCGTGCTGGCAAACCCTTGATCGCGATCAGCGGCTTGCCGCTGAACGGAGAAGACCTTAAGTCCCTGGCCAAAAAGCTGAAGAATAAATGCGGCGTCGGCGGCTCCATCGAAGACGGTGTCATTCTCATCCAGGGTGATAAACGCGTTGAGATCAAGACCGAACTGGAAGCCCTGGGCTACCAAGTAAAACTCAGCGGAGGCTAACCGTGACCAATCTAACTCGAAAAACACTCATTGATGTTGCAACTCTCGCGGCCATTCAGACAGAGAGTACATTGCGCCTGTTTGACTGCCGCTCGTCACTCCTAGATCCTGCCGCAGGCCTGCTGGCGTACACCGCCGGCCATATTGATGGCGCCCAGTATGTTGACCTCAACCGCGATCTCAGCGCTAAAGTGATAGCCGGTCAGACTGGTCGTCATCCATTGCCCGACAGGGAAACTTTTGCCACTCAGGTACGTCGCTGGGGCATCGCGGAGGATTCACTGGTCGTGGCCTATGACGCGGATAGCGGCGCCTATGCCGCACGCCTGTGGTGGATGCTCCGTTGGTTGGGGCACCCCAATGTGGTGGTTCTTGACGGCGGCTATCAGGCCTGGCTGGACGCAGGGCTGGCGCCGTCAACCAGACTCATCAATCGATCTGAATCAAAATTTATCGTCAGACCTGCCATTACCCGCCAGGTATCTGCTGACGCGTTACAACCCACAGCAGAGCTGCTGCTCGATGCTCGGGACAGACCCCGATTTGAGGGCAAGACCGAACCTATCGATGCCATCGCCGGACACATTCCCGGGGCCATTTGTGCGCCATTCAGTGAGAACCTAAATGGCGCAACGGGCAAGTTCCACACTGCCACCGACTTACGCCAACGATTTAGCACGCTCGGCGTAGAAACCAACCGTAGCGCTATCTGCTACTGCGGTTCAGGCGTGACAGCGGCCCATAACATCCTTGCACTGGTCCATGCTGGGTACTCTGAACCCGCCCTTTATCCCGGTTCATGGAGCGAATGGATTACCAATCCAGACCGTCCAATAGCCAGCTTATGATTCAAATTTCAAGCCAGGCAGGCTATTTACTCGACCACGCAGCGATCGATTGGCACGATGACGCAAGCCCCTGGTCAGAGGCTTTTGAGGACATATACTGGCATCGTGAAGGCGGGCTGGCAGAGAAGCAATATGTGTTTATTGAAGCCAATCACCTGCGAGCGCGTTGGTCGGATCTACAGCAACCACAATTTACTATTCTTGAAACAGGATTCGGTTTTGGTCTGAACTTTCTGCTCGCCGCTCGGCTTTGGCAAGAGCTTGCGCCACCGGGCAAGCTGCTTCACTATCAGGCCATCGAATATGCGCCAGTAACGCCCGCAGACCTCGAAAAACTTCACGCGAGCCTATGTCCGCCGACAAATACAGAACCGGACGCTGGTGCATTACATGATCTGGCCCAGCGCCTCGTGCGCCGTTATCCCTTACCCACTCACGGCCTGCATCCAATCTGGATCACCGACACAATTTGTCTCACTCTGATTTACATGGACGTCGGCGCCGCGATGCCACTCATCACCGAACCCGTTGACGCCTTCTTTCTGGACGGCTTCAGCCCCTCGCAAAATGCCGCCATGTGGGATCCCAAGCTCTTCAGCCAATGTGCTCGGTTGAGTCATCAGCAAACCACGCTGTCAACTTACTCCGTCGCTGGAACAGTCAAACGAGGCTTGAAAGACGCAGGCTTCGAGATTAAAAAAATACCGGGATTTGCCGGCAAAGCAGAAATGTTAACGGCCAGAACCACGACCGCTGCACCCCAACCCCGGCACCAGCAAACCTCGCGAGTAGTTATTGTTGGTGGTGGACTGGCGGGGCTGAACTGCGCCGCCGCGCTGTTGCGCAGAGGTATCAAGGTCGAGATCATTGAAGCCCAGGAACAGGCGCTGATGGGCGCCTCTAGCATTCCCCAGCTCGCGGTTTACCCGCAGTTAGCCGCAGTACCCGATAATCGTGCCTGCTTTTCTCTGGCCGCGTTTCAGTATCTGGCGCAACAAGCTCACTATCACGCCTGCGGTTTTCACCTGACGCCGGACACGGCGGTTCTGAAGGAGCGTCTGAGGCGGATTAATGATTTTTTCCCAGATAGTTTCGCCCATCTAACGCCATCAGTGCTCGACCCGACCGTTGACAGCTTGTTCTTTCCAACCGCTGGCTGGTTGTCCGCAATCGAGGCCTTCAGCGACACACTGACCCGCATTACACTGCGCAGCAGCACTCATGTTGCCGGCCTGCAGCGCATCAATAATACCTGGCACATGGTGGATGCTGCCGGCCAAGTCATCACCACCGCCGACACTGTCATCATTGCAACGGGCGCGAACACCTTGCCGCAAACTCAACCGTTGAACCTGAACTCGAATCGAGGCCAGGCGCTACAGGTGCAACGCAACACGGGCAGATCGATCGAAACTGTGATTAGTGGGCCGGTTTCTATCTTCCCCGCAGATGCTGAGGGACGACAAACCGTCAGCGGCACTCATCAACGTAATTCAAGCTCAAGCGCGACGACCTCAGCGGATACCGCTGAACTATTAGCAAGGTTACAGCGATTTCTACCTGGCGAGGTGGCGTCGACTTCAGCCCACGCCGGGGTGCGTGCCGCCAGCCGCGATCGATTGCCTGTCGTCGGACCTATTCCAGACTGGTCAGCACTGGAAAACTGGTGCCGGCAGCGCGCGCGAGCCCAGCCAGCATTTACAGCCTATCAACCCGGATTATATCTGTGCACCGCCATGGGTTCCCACGGGGCCACTCACGCCCCCCTGTGTGGCGAGCATCTGGCGCGCATCATCAACCACGAACCCGCCGCGCTCAATCCTGAGTGGCGAGACTTTCTGGGTGTTGAACGCTTTATGATCCGGGATCTGGTTAGTTAAATCCCGGCAACCTGACCTACTCGGTGTTTTGCTGCGGGTTAGAACACCTTGACGTTGATCACGCCTTCAATCTCTTCAATGGCTCGCACTAATTCTTCAGTAGGCTCGGCCTCAACATCAATCAAGTTATAAGCCACCTCTTCACGACTCTTGTTAAGCATGTCGATGACATTGATATTTCGGTCAGCCAGTATCGATAAGACGCTGCCTAAGATCCGCGGCACATTTCGGTTAGCTAACGCTAATCGGTAACCGTGGGTGCGCTCCAAGGTCAAATTAGGAAAATTCACTGAATTGCGAATATTGCCATTTTCGAGGAAATCGATCATCTGGTCGGCAACCATCACAGCACAATTTTCTTCCGCTTCCGCAGTACTCGCACCCAAGTGCGGCGTTGCCGACACGCCAGGCTTACCAATCAGAGCCGGCGTTGGAAAGTCAGAAATGTATTGCGCAATATGCCCCGACTCCAGTGCCGCTAATAGGTCATTATTATTGACTAGCTCTTCTCGAGCAAAGTTGAGCAAGATGGCGCCCGCCTTAAAGGTCGCCAGGGTCTCCGCATTGATGATACCGGTCGTCGACGCTAACGCGGGAATATGCAGCGTGATCAGGTCAGCACGAGCAAATAGAGCCTGCATGCTATCGACTTTCTTCACCTGACTGCTGAGCCGCCAGGCCGCGTCCACTGACAGTGCGGGATCGTAGCCAAGTACGGTCATGCCCATCTGTAACGCCATCTCTGCTACCATCGAACCAATCGCCCCAAGCCCCAAAATGCCCAGTGTCTTGCCCTTCAGCTCGCCGCCTTTAAACTGCTTCTTCGCGGCTTCTACCTGCAGATTCAACTCGGCTTTATCCGCGTAATCACCCAGACCATCGACATAGGCCATGCCTTGAACAATACCCCGCTGCGACAGCAGGAGCCCTGCCAGGACCAATTCTTTCACGGCATTGGCATTAGCCCCGGGCGTATTGAAAACCACAACGCCCTTGGCGGTATATTCCGCTACCGGAATATTATTCACGCCAGCACCGGCGCGACCCACCGCCCGCAGCGAAGGGGTGATGTCCGCAAGCGTCAGCTTTTGGCTGCGCACCAATATCGCATCGGGATCGAGCAGGTCCTCACCCAATTGAAAATGCTCTCGGGAAAACCGATCGAGCCCTCTGGCTGAAATGTTATTTAGTGTCTTGACCTTATACATGCTATCCCCTTTTTCAACGGCGCCATGTTACACCAAGCCAGACCAGCTGACTGAACAATCTTTGCGCCTTTCTCCCACGGGCCGACCTATAAGGCTTAACTCAGCTCTGACTCAGAATGCCAGTTCGATGCCCGCAACGGTCAATATTCGAACCAAACAAACCTCGGGCCTCTCGACATTTCGCTTTCTCGCCGATTTCCACTTATCATTGGGCGACACATACTTGCCCCAAAGAAATCATCACCATGACTGCATTCTCAATTCTTGACCTGGCACCCATCACGATGGGAAGTACCGCAGGGGTTGCCCTGCGCAACAGTCTCGACCTGGCTCAGCACGCCGAGCGGCTGGGTGCGCAACGCTTCTGGGTTGCTGAACACCACAATATGCGCGGTATTGCCAGTGCCGCCACAGCCGTGGTTATCGGCTTTATTGCTGGCGGCACCACCCATATTCGCGTCGGCTCTGGCGGAATTATGCTGCCCAATCACGCGCCTCTGGTCATCGCCGAACAGTTCGGAACGCTCGCCAGCTTATTTCCTGGCAGAATTGACCTGGGACTGGGACGAGCACCGGGCACTGATCAGTTCACCGCCCAGGCACTCAGAAGAACCCTGAGTGGTGATATCGAAGACTTTCCCCGCGATGTAGTGGAGCTTCAACACTACCTGGGGACCCCCCAGCCAGGTCAGCGCGTCACGGCCGTACCTGGTTTCGGTACGCAAGTGCCACTGTGGATCCTGGGTTCGAGTTTATTTGGCGCCCAACTCGCCGCCATGCTGGGCCTACCCTTCGCTTTCGCCTCGCACTTTGCACCAGATTATATGCTGCCCGCCATCGAACTCTATCGCGAGCACTTCAAGCCATCGGCGCAACTGGAGAAACCGCACGTCATGCTCGGCTTCAATGTCTGTGCAGCAGCAACAGATGCGGAGGCCGAATACCTGCGCTCCTCTGCGGTCCAATCCTTTCTGAATCTGCGGCGCGGCACCCCGGGCCAGCTGCCGCCGCCCATTGAGAATTTTAATTCAACTTTAACAGCACAAGAAAAAGCCATGCTCGATCAAGTCGCGAGCTGTTCTGCCATTGGCGCGCAAAACACGGTAGCGGATTCCATTGAGCGATTTATTAGCAAAACCGGGGCCGACGAGCTGATGTTAGTATGCTCGGTGTTCGATCACAAAAAACGCATCGAATCAGTTGAGATAACCTTTGATGCCATCGCAGGGCTCAAAACTAAATCAGCTGCCTGAAAATTCAGATTCAGGCGACTAGCCATTCAGCGCTATTTGCTTAGCGCTATTTACCTAGAGAACGGACACCCCTGATATCAACCCATGAAAGTAGTAGATAGTTGCATAAAGGGTCAGCCCGACGCTCACAGCAACCCAGTTGATGTCGCCTAGCGCCAGCCGGCTCTTGCCCGTCACTACTCCCGCGAAGGGGATGTTCGACGTTTGCGAGTAAAACTCAAGCCAATCCGGATCCGTCAGATGTCGACGCTTAAGATCCATCGCTATCGAGCCCAGACCCGAGAGCAATGCCAATGTCCCAAAAAACACTATCGACGCAACGTCACCATTGGCGAACAGGTGGGCGACGGCCCAAAGCAGAATTCCCCATTGCACGGGATGTCGCGTAACCTTCAGAATGCCTGGCATGCGGTAACCGGTGACCTGATGCACCACCTCTTCCATTTTTACCCCCGTTGGATTCTTACTCATCAGGCCGGCGGCTAACAATACCAGCGCAACGGGCATGATGACCTTCGCGGTGAGATGATGCCCTACGGTGGGTTGCCAAACATACGTATTGTGATCGAGGGCTACGTAGCTATCGATCATCACGCCAAGGATAACCAGCGCACAGATCGAGTAACCGGCCAGATAGGCGGATTCACCGACGACGCCTACCAACCAGGCGCGTAACCCGGTACTCGACACAACCAGATGGGTTCCAAGAAAAAGTAGACAGGACAGACTCAGCGTCAGCATCGGTACCCCCTAGTTACGTGTTTTAAGCGTTAGAGTGAATCTATTCGCAGTTCGCCAAGGCCCTATCATACCCAGATTACAGCGATTGCAGTAGTTCAGCTCACCGCATTAGAGCTCATCGGCTTTGCCTCGAAAGTAAACCGCGCCATAGACCAGCAGCGCCGCAAGCACCAGACTCACCAAAAATTCAATACTGAGAAACTGCTGAAACATATCGCTAACCCCACCGGATAGTCGAGAGATCAACCCACCCGGGAAAGAATGCTCTTTGATAAACACTCTTACCCATTCACCTTGCGTAAAGAGCGCCTCAAGCATGACCAACACGATTGGAATGCCTATCACCCAGACCAAGGGAATCGAACGCGCCCACGACGAAACAAAAACAATCCAGGCAAAAAACGGCAGACACCAACACGCCACAAAAACGAAGAAGGCCGTCATCTGCAGCCAACGCGTAATGATATGGGCCGGCGCGACAAACGTCTGCCAGGTATCAACCGAGTATCCCAGAGCAACCACCACCGTCGTTAGAAACAGGATGAGCTGGAGCGCCATCATTGCCATGAAGTAGATGGCAGGCACCACAACGAGACCTGTCAGTAGCTTCGCGATGACAGTCATGGCATCCGACACGGGCATGGATTTCCAGAATAAAATGCTGCGATCTTTGCGTTCGTCATACAAACAGGTCAAAAAATACATGAACACCACAACCCAGAGCACCGGCACCAGCGGCGTCGCAATCAAAAGATAAACTGAGTTGAGCATTCGCTCGCGTTGCTCATCTGGCAATAACGCGAACTGGCTGACCTGCTCACCAAACAAAGCGTTCACGGGCACATTCGAATATTCATTGGTTTCGCTGCGGTGATGCAGCCCCTCTTCATTCATCTGGATACTGCCGCTGACAATCATATCGCTGCCAGCAATTTGCACCAAACCGACTGCGGCAATCAGAAAAAATGTCAGCAACACCAGAATGATCAACGGTAAGTAGAAAAATGTCTTGCGGTATTCCCAAAACTCACGCTTTAACAAAATGGGCAACATATTCATGATTGACCTCGCTGCAGACCCTGATTTTTTTGTAATTTGGCGACGAACAGGTCGGCGACACTGGGCACATGCAACTCACCTAAACCCGCCAGACTGGCCCGGTTGGCGCCTTCAAAAATCATACACTTACGACCCAAAAGATCTCGCACATGAATCGGCTGCAACGCCTCGGCAGCGGCTACTTGGTCAGATTCCACCCACACTTCTGTAAAGACATTGGCCAGCTCATCCATCGCACTATCCAACACGATACGACCTTGATCGATAAATAACAGATGAGACAACAGCGACTCGATTTCTTCGACCTGATGAGTACTGATAATAATGCTGGTCTCATGATCAAAATAGTCATTCAGCAAGCGATCATAAAAAGCTTTTCGATAGAGTATATCCAGTCCCAGAGTCGGCTCATCGAGCACTAACAAATCAACGTCAATCGCCATGACCAACGCCAGGTGCAGTTGCGTCACCATGCCTTTCGATAGCTGCTTTACCTTCTGCCGATAATTACGGATATTGGTCTCTGCCAGCAAGGCCTCGGCTTTTTGACGGTTGAAACGCGGATGTACGCCCTCGACGTAATCCAACGCTTCGCCAACAGACAACCAACGGGGCAAGATACCAACGTCGGCCACAAAGCAAACATTTTCCATAACATGATGCCGACCAGTGCGCGGATCGTGTCCCAACACATTCAATTGACCCTCAAAATCAGTCAGGCCCAGAAGGGCTTTCAGGGTTGTGGTTTTACCCGCACCATTGGGCCCAATAAGACCGACAATTGAACCCTTTTGAATCGTGAAGTTGATATCCTCAAGGGCTGCAAAACCACCATAACGTTTCGATACGCCTTGCGCCTGAACAACGATACTCATGCCTTAGTACTCCTGGTCGCTAGTAATGTAGAGGCAGACAATCCCAACCGCACAATCTTATCGCTGATTCGGGGCCACTCTTGGGTCAAAAACTTCTCTCGTTCGACGGTCACCAAGCGCTCGCTGGCACCTTCTGTCACAAACATGCCGAGACCACGGCGCTTTTCCACGAGGCCATCGTCCACCAACAACTGGTAGGCCTTGGAGACGGTAATGGGGTTAATTCGATGATCACTGGCAATCTGCCGAACCGAGGGCAACGGATCGCCGTCGTGGTAGATGCCTTCCAGCATCAATTCGACAATGCGGTCTCGTAATTGCCGATAGATGGGATCTGTATCGTTCCAGCTGATTTGCATCAGTCATTAGCCATATAGTTATGTGGTGTTGTAGTTAACTATATCACCATACTTACAACCGTCAACCCCTTTAACGGATAAGTTGCTGAAAAGCCCAATCAATTAGCGGATTAACTAGCGGATTAACTTAGAGAACAAACCAGAAAATCAACTCGCCGTCTCTCCAGCGGCCTGACTGATGAGCCCAGTGATCACCGCGACGCTATCACGAACCTCAAAGGTGGCCAGTCGCGCTGCGATCGCGGCACGCTGCGAGTAAACCTTGTGAACGCTGCTTAGTAGAGCGCTCTGACTCAGTTGATCCTCGAGCAATACCTCACTCATGCCAGCCTCCTGAAATATCCTGGCGTTAATTAACTGATCACCGCGACTTGCCGCCGCTGTCAAAGGCACCAAAATATGCGGCGTGCGAGTGATCAGCAATTCATAAATACTGTTCGCACCGGCTCTTGAAATGACCAGATCAGCCGCAGCAAGCACGTCGCCAAAGCCGTCATGAATATATTCACGTTGAACATAGCCGGGCCTGGCGTTCAGACTCGAATCGAGATTGCCCGCCCCCACCACATGCACCAAATCAAACTGCTCGAGCAGATCCGCCAAACTCTGCCGAACTAATCGATTAATCACATTCGCGCCAAGGCTGCCGCCAAACACCAGCAACAGTGGCTTTTCCCCGGTGAGCCCAAGCTCAGCTCGAGCCCGCGACGGATCACCCTGCAGCAGACGGCTTCTCACCGGCGAACCCGTGACAACAACCTTACCCACTGGCAGATAATCGGTGGTCTGGGGGAAATTGACACAGATCCAGCGAGAGAATGGAAAGCACAACTTGTTAGCCAGCCCTGGGGTCATATCCGATTCGTGACTGATCACCGGAATGCGACAGATCCACGCGGCGATGACCAGTGGTACTGCCACGAAGCCACCTTTGGAAAACACAACATCAGGCTGCAATCGCAAGCACAGCCACAGGCTCTGCAGGAAACCCCAAACAATAAACATCGGGTCGATGAAATTTTGCCAGGAAAAATACCGCCGCAGCTTACCCGTCATAATTCCATGGAAGGGAATATTCAACGGCTCGATCAGCTGACGCTCTATCCCTGTGCGCGAGCCCACATAGTGGATCTGCCAGTGCCGCGCCTTAAGCGCGTCAATTAACGCCATATTGGGCGTCACATGACCGGCAGTACCACCACCGGTAAATAGAACTCGCTTACTCACGGGCTGACTCTCAATAGGTAGCACTCAAAAGGTAGCACTCAAAAGGTAGCACTCACAAATTCAGGATTTGCTTGGCGAAGGGGATCGTTATTTTCTTCTGATAGCGCAGGGACTCGATCTCCAACTGCTCCAACATGTTAACCAGGTTGCTCATATCCCGCGCAGCGCGACTCATAATATATTGGCCAACATCATCGCTCAGGACAAAGCCTCGGCCTTTGGCCCACTGCTGCAGAACAACGAGCTTCTGCGCATCATTCAGCACATCTGTTTCAACAGCTATGGCACCCAACAATCGCGAGTGCAGGTCCGGTAATTTGACGGGTAACTGGCGGGCTGACTGATGGGCCGCGATAATAATTCTTTTACCACCATCCTTGATGCCGTTGATCAAATGAAAGAGCGCCTCCTCCCAGTCTTGTCTGCCAACAATCAAATCAACATCGTCGATGCAGACCAGCGGCATAGCATCGAGCTGCTGCAATATTTCGGCTGATAATTTGTCGAGATTAGATAGATAAATACCACCGGTGACACCCTGACAACAAGCCTGCAACAAATGGCTAAGCCCGGTTTGATGAGGCCCCCACAGATAAACCAACTGACCCGGATGAGCAAGACGCGTTTTGGCATCCCCCACATAATTGGCGAAGGTTGCATCATCGCGCAACGTAATATCCAGGGCTAATTGTTGAGTTGGGTTCTTCAAGTTAGGACTCGTCACGAACTTCATAATAAGGACTATCTTTATAGCGATCATAGATATGCCGTACGAACACCATGATGACCGCGGCGATAGGTAGCGCCAACAAGACGCCAACAAAGCCGAACAATTGACCACCGGCCAGAATCGAAAAAATAACCGCCACGGGGTGCAGACCAATTCGATCACCCACCAGCATGGGCGTCATGACAGAACCCTCTAACAATTGGCCAAAACCAAATACCAAACACACATAAAGCAACGGTAATGGCTCCTGAAATTGCAACACCGCGGCAATGCTGGCGGCCAAGATACCAATAATAAAACCCAGATAAGGCACCAGGCTTGCGAGCCCGGCCAGCATACCGATCAGCAGCGCAAGATCTAGTCCAACGATGGACAAACCCAAAGCATAAATGCAACCCAACAGAAACATGATCAGTAGTTGGCCGCGCATGAAGGCACTCAAGACCTCGTCACACTCCTTAACTAAGCTCACCGCCGTGGCCTCGAGCTGACGAGGTATCATGTTGTGAATCCGCTCAACCAGTAGATCCCAGTCTCGTAGTAAATAGAATGCCACCACCGGGATCAGGGCAAAGTTCATCAGCCAACCCAGCAGGGTCAAACCAGAGGACGTGACCTCTGCCAAAACGCGACCCGCCAGACCACCTGCCTGTTGCCAGTTTTGAGCCAGCCGGGCCTTGAGTTCCACCAATTTAATATCGAACGGATCAACGCCAAAGTTCTCAAGCAGCACAGGGCTAACGTGGAGTTGCAACAACGCGAGAAAACTGGGGATATCCTCGATCAAACGACCTATTTCACGGGTCAGCATCGGTAACAGAACGAGGAAAGCGATACCGACCAGGACAAAGAAAACGACGAATACAAGCAAAACGGCACTGGATCTTCCCAGTTTATAGCGCTGCAACCTATCCACTACCGGATCACCCAGATACGCCAGCGCCAACCCCACCAGAAATGGCGTTAGTATTGGCTGGAGCAGGTAAATCAACAGAAACAGGCCTGCCACGCTCAACAGTAAGAATAATTTTTGCGTACGAGTCATAACCAATGTGGGCATACCTTAGTGAGAGTAGCTTCGTGAGAGTAGCTTTGTGAGAGTAGCTTCGTGAGAAAAAATTATTCAATACCGGCTGCAACGAATCGGATTCGGCACTCGGGTTACAACAACCAACGATAGTGCAACGCCCCATCGCCGCGAATCAGGCTGCCATCATTCTCCAACAGCATCTTCTCATCCAGTTGAATAATCTCGATCAACTGCTGGCTTTGTCCTTCTGTCACCAAACGCAGTCGCAATTCCGAGCCTCTGACACCAACCACCACGCTGTTGAGCACCGGCGCTAGCGACTCTAGGTATTGGCTGACACGAGCATAGTCCTCGAGACTATCAATACCATCGACACTGACCAAAATACTACCCTGGGACGAATCTAGCGCGTAACGGGCAGCCAGATCGTCAGCCAGGTGATCGACTAGGTCGGCCATCAGATCATCTTCAGAAAACCCGCTATTGTCATACTCGAGCCAGTTCTCGTCCAATTTGTAGGACCAAAACCCAACCCACCGACCCATTGGGTCTCGTTGGATTCGACCGGACAACACCACATCGGGATTGTAACGGGCCGATGCCTGCTCAATCTTACTCTGGAAAGCACCCCAAACTTCTGCGCTCGATAACTGATTGGCGTCCTCAAGATCCAATAGCGGATATAAAACCGGCACCCCACGAAATTTAGCATGGATATTCAGCGCCGCTGGCAGCTGAGATACATCCTGCTCAGCCAGCAGGCGTCGACTGCTCCCATCTGACACAGCTATCCAGGCCAGGACACTGGGCCGGTTACTACCCCAAATAGGGAACCCAGCCTGACGCAGCAAGCGAGCGATGGCACTGGGCTCAAAGGTCAGGCGTAAAATCCTCGCAGGCACCTGCGCATCACCGAACTGCAGTGTACGATCCGTCGACTCAAAGCTGTATTGGTAATAGTAAGACTCGGGGTGCTGCAGCGAGGCAACCACTTGTGGGCTACCTTCAATGGCGCGCGTCCCTGAGACTCGCACTAGGACCTGTAGCAATCCGGCACGAGCGCCACCCACTAACTGCGCGTCATCCTGTGAGTTGACGAGCACCTCAGCGACGTATAGGTCATCCATATTGACCGCCAGTACTGACTGCACCCAGAGACCCAACAGCAGCGCCCAAAAACCTCGACGACAGCCAGACCAGCACCAATGTGAACTATTATTAATTTGCAGTATCCTTATACTATGCGAGCCCGGCGCGTAGGCTGGTTCTCTGAGCACCTTTATAACAGGAATCAACCCGCGATTACCCAGCATCGATAATATTGTGCTCAATGCTGCCTGCACTAGACCAGATCCGTGCATCGCTCGTTCGGTTGCCGGTTGCCAGCCTTGATTTTTACATATTTTCTCGACTATTGTACTTGCACTCGTACTTGTCACTGAACTTGACCGTTGTGCCAGCACAACCTAGAACCTACAAGGGCCATTGCCAGTCACCCATATCTGCTGGGCGCCGCTCCGATCAGGTAGGAATTGTCATCGACTAAACAAGGATTTACAAGCAAGTTATGCCGCACACCATGTCCAAGAGAACCGCACATACTCATATGATCAGAGTCATGACCGCGCTATTACTGTATCTTGGCCTCTGGGCCCAGCCAGCGACCAGTGCCAATACAGTTGGCAGCGACGTCACGATCAAGACTGCAATCTCAACCGAAGTCTCGACCGATGTCTCAACCGGTGTCTCAACCGATGTCTCAGCTGCCACTAAGATAGACCAGACTCAAGTGCTTCCAACACCCTTCAGAGCCGTCTACGAGGCCGATTATAAGGGCCTACCCATTCGCGCAACGGCTATTCGTGAATTGCAACAAAGCGCTGCAAATCAGTTTATCTTATCCTCCACCGCCACTTCGTTTTTTGCCTCTGTCAGCGAGGTGTCGAACTTAACACTCACAGTGAAAAATCATCTGATACCCATCGAGTATCAATATCACCGCAAGGGCATCGGCAAGAATAGACATACAGCCCTACGTTTCGACTGGCCGGCCCAGCGGGTTATAGATGAGATTCAGTCGACACCTTGGGCGATGACCATACCGACGGGAACCCTCGATAAGCTGTCTTACCAATTACAGATGCGCTATGAACTGCTGACCGCCTACCAACGGGGACAACCCTGGCCGACACTCGCTTACCAGGTTGTCGACGGCGGGGAACTGAAAACCTATAGGTTTGAGGTGCTGGGCGAGGAAAATGTCGATACGCCCATTGGCCGTTTCTCAGCACTGAAGATTGCCAGGGTACGCACCGATAGTGACCGCACCACTATCTTCTGGCTTGCTCCCGCCTATGAGTTTCTGCTGGTGCGTTTTCTCCAGGAAGAGCAGAGCGGCGGCTTCGAGCTGCTACTCAAAGAAGCCAAATTTCGCGGCGAGGTTATCGCCGGCACCTGATGCGCGGGCTTACGCCCGGGGCAAGGTAACGCCGGTCTGGCCCTGGTATTTGCCGCCACGATCTTTGTAAGACATCTCACAAACTTCATCAGACTCGAAAAACAACATTTGAGCCACGCCCTCATTGGCGTAAATTTTTGCCGGCAGCGTGGTTGTATTGGAAAACTCCAGCGTCACATGGCCTTCCCACTCGGGCTCAAGCGGCGTCACATTAACGATGATCCCACACCGGGCATAGGTCGACTTGCCCAGACAAATTGTCAGCACACTACGCGGGATCTTAAAATATTCAACGGTCCGGGCCAGCGCAAATGAATTGGGTGGAATAATGCAAACATCACTTTTGATGTCCACAAAACTTCTCTCATCGAAAGCCTTAGGGTCAACCGTCGCGGAGTGAATATTGGTAAACACCTTAAAATCGTTTGAGCAGCGCACATCATAACCGTAGCTTGATGTCCCATAGGAAATCAGCCGCTGGCCGCCTGACTCCTTCACCTGTCCCGCCTCGAAAGGCGCGATCATGTCATGTTCTTGCGCCATTTGGCGGATCCAGCGATCTGATTTTATTGCCATTATTACCTCTAGTCAGTAGGTAGAAGACGCCTCCGGGCGTCATACACAAATGAATTTTGCAGATAATATTCTAGTCTTCGATAATTTGAATCACTGGCCCAGCGTCCACATTATTGTCGATTGCTACCAGAATCTCTCGCGCCATCGCGCGGAACAGCTGACTCGTGTCGCCGCTAGGGTCAGCAACCAGCGGCGGTTGACCACCGTCAGCCTGCCGTCGAATATCCATGGACAGGGGTAATCTGCCCAGCATCTGGACACCATACTCGGCGGCGATCGCATCTCCACCGCCCTCACCGAAAATAGCTTCATGATGGCCGCATTCACGACAAACATGTGTACTCATATTTTCGACAATACCCAACAACGGCACCTCAACCTTGCGAAACATTTCGATGCCCTTCCGCGCATCCAACAAGGCGATATCCTGAGGCGTCGTGACGATAACGGCGCCGGACAGAGGTACATTTTGCGCCATGGTTAGCTGGATATCGCCAGTCCCAGGCGGCATATCCACGACCAGAACATCGACGGCCTGCCAGTCTGTCTGGGTTAACAATTGCTGCAAGGCTCCGCTAGCCATAGGCCCGCGCCAGACAGCTGGCGTACGATCTGACGCAATGAAACTCATGGACATACACTGGAGCCCATGCGCCATGATCGGCTGCAGCAGGTCATTGAGAACCTCTGGCTTGGTACCGGCCGGCACCCCCATCATCAATCCTTGGCTCGGCCCGTAAATATCAGCATCCAACAACCCAACACGCCGACCCTCTGCAGCCAAGGCCAGGGCCAGATTGGCCGCCACGGTGGATTTACCCACGCCGCCTTTACCGGATGCGACAGCGATCACCTGTTTTACACCAGGTAGAATGAACTTTTTTACCGTTGAACTATTAATAACCTGCTCCGCTATACTCGATGACTCAACTGAATTCTAACCAGAATACGGCTAGACCTACACGCTAGGCTCAAAGCTCAACAGTGACTCTTTGAATGAGCACCCAACCTGCAAAACCTGGAGCGCCGAACGATGCATTTAACCAAACTGGCCTTGGGTATTTTAGCCTTTTGCCTGCTTGCCACTAACTGCTTCGCTGCAAACCTGACACATCATAACTCAGCGCTTCAGGAATCATTAGGTTTTCCCTTCTCGGAAGCTGTTCAGGTTGGCGATACATTGTATCTATCGGGTCAAGCAGGCAATTTGCCTGGCTCAAGTGACTCATCTACCGCCAACATTGGCAGGCGCCCTATCCTGCTCGCAGCGCGCTGGCCGCATCAATGCTGGCCTTGAACGCTGCTGCGGAGATCGAATGTATTGCTGTAGTCAAGCCATGATACGACGCTGCGGACGCAGGATTTCTGCTCAGATGGGATCCGATTGGCTTTGATTAGTCCCCTCAGCCTCGAAAGCGCCAAATTAGCGGCGCAGAAGTAACGTGAAAGGATGAAATTCCGCCCCGTCCTCAGTATATTGGGCATCTTCTAGAATCACCTACTGCAGCTTTCATGGAAAAACGTCACATTCTTGTCACCAGCGCGTTGCCGAACGCCAATGGCTCTATTCATCTGGGTCACCTCCTGGAACATATTCAAACTGATATTTGGGTGCGATTTCAGCGTATGCGCGGCCACGAATGCATCTATGTATGCGCGGATGATACCCACGGCACCGCCATCATGCTCAAAGCTGAAGAGCGCAATCTCAGCCCGGAGGCACTGATCAGCGAAATTAAAGCCGAGCATGAGCAGGATTTCCGCAATTTTCTGGTGGGTCACGATAATTACTATTCCACCCACTCGGAGGAAAACAAGGCGTTCTCATCACTGATCTATGAGCGTCTGAAAGCCGCTGGTGAAATCAACAGCAAAACCGTCAACCAATTGTACGACCCGGAACGAGAAATGTTTCTCGCCGACCGATTTATCGTTGGTAGCTGTCCGAAGTGCAAAGCGGAGGGTCAATATGGCGATAATTGTGAGGTCTGTGGCGCGACCTATGACGCCATGGATCTGATCAACCCGAAGTCGAAGATCTCCGGTGCTGAACCCATCATTCGCGAATCCACTCATTTTTTCTTTGCCTTATCGCACTTCACTGAATTCCTCCAAACCTGGACTCGCAGCGGTACGCTTCAAGAACAGGTGGCGAATAAGCTATCTGAGTGGCTGGATTCTGGCTTACAGGACTGGGACATCAGCCGCGATGCGCCCTATTTTGGCTTCGAAATTCCTGGCGAAAAAGGCAAATACTTCTATGTTTGGTTGGACGCGCCCATCGGCTACATGGCCTCCTTCAAAAACTACTGTGACAAGCACGACGATATCAATTTTGACGACTATTGGCGCGCGGACTCTGACTATGAAGTGCATCATTTTATCGGCAAGGACATTATCAATTTCCATGCACTTTTCTGGCCAGCCATGTTGAAAGTCTCCGGGTTCCGCACGCCGACTCGTATTCACACGCACGGTTTTATTACCGTCAATGGTCAGAAGATGTCTAAGTCTCGCGGCACATTTATCAACGCCCAGGCCTATGCTGATAATCTCGCGCCGGAATATATTCGGTATTACTTCGCGACAAAACTCGGCAACAACGTCGATGACATGGACATCAACCTCGACGACTTCGTTCTTAAGGTAAACTCAGATCTGGTCGGCAAACTAGTCAATATCGCCAGTCGCTGCGCCGGCTTCATCAACAAACAATTTGCTAATCAACTCGCCAGCACCGCGACTACGCCGCTGATCAATGAGTTTCTAGCCGAGCGCGACAATATCGCGAATCTCTTCGAAGCCGGCGACTACAGTAAGGCTATGCGTGAAATCATGGCCATGGCCGACAAGGCCAACCAATACATCGCCGAGAAAAAACCCTGGGCGATGATCAAATTGGCCGACCAAAAAGCCGAAGTCCAGAACGTCTGTTCGGACGGTATTAATCTGTTTCGGATTCTCGTCACCTATCTGAAGCCAGTACTACCTCAACTCGCCGAACAAACCGAGGCCTTCTTAAACGTGCAAGCGCTTTCCTGGCAGAGCCTGGAGGCACCCTTACTCGATCATCAGATCAACGACTTCCAACCAATGCTGAACCGCATTGATCCGAAGGCAGTCAAAGCGATGGTCGAGGCCTCAATCGTACCGATTGAATCCAGTGAGACGCCAGAGGCTGCCGTCAGTGCAGCCGATGATGACGCTGACTACATCACCATTGACGACTTCGCAAAGATTGACTTGCGTGTGGCACTGATCACTCATGCCGAGGCCGTGGAAGGCGCAGACAAACTGCTAAAACTCACCCTCGACGTGGGCGACGAGCAGCGTACGGTCTTTTCCGGCATCAAGTCTGCATATACGCCTGACGAACTCATTGGTAAAAGAACCGTCTTGGTGGCAAACCTCAAGCCTAGGACGATGAAATTTGGCATCTCGCAGGGCATGGTGCTGGCCGCCGGTCCTGGCGGCAAGGATATTTTCCTGATAGAAGCCGACAATGGCGCAAGCGCCGGAATGAAAGTCACGTGAAACTGTAGCCAATCATGACAGATGCACTGGTTATCTTACTGGGCACAATTTTTGTTAACAATTTTGTCATGGTGCAATTTCTTGGATTGTGCCCATTTATGGGCGCGTCGCAAAAATTTGATAGCGCCATCGGTATGGCAGCCGCTACGACTTTTGTCTTGACCCTGGCTTGCGCTGTCAGTTATTTGCTTGAACATTACCTATTGCAGCCTTTAGGCCTCGAATATCTACGCATTATTACCTTTATCGTCTTAATTGCCGCCCTGGTGCAGTTTGCTGAGATGGTCATTCGCGCCACCCAACCTTTGCTTCACCAGGTGCTCGGGTTGTTTATCCCGCTGATCACAACCAACTGTGCGGTACTCGGCGTGGCACTACTGAACGTTCGGCATAACCACAGCCTGTTCGAATCCATCGTTTACGGTTTTGGCGCGGCACTGGGCTTTTCCATGGTATTAATCATATTTGCCGCTATGCGCGAGCGCCAGACCGCCGCCGATATTCCAGGCCCGTTTCGTGGCGCCGCCATTAATATGATTAGCGCCGGGTTGTTATCCTTGGCGTTTATGGGCTTCACCGGAATGAACGGATGAGCCTGTTGATTGGCACCTTAGCCCTGACCGCAATCGGCGGCCTCTGCGCACTGTTATTGGGCTATGCCGCGCGGCATTACACCGCAGATAGCACCAGCATCGTTGAACTGATTAACGTGCGGCTACCACAAACCCAGTGTGCTCAGTGCGGCTATCCCGGTTGTCGACCTTACGAGCAAGCGATTACTGAAGGTGACGCCATCAACAAATGTCCACCTGGAGGGGAAGCGCTGATACGCGGCCTGGCGGAGCTGCTTGGCCGTGCGATAGTGCCCCTTGATGTCACCTATGGGGAGTCGCTACCAACCAGAGTCGCGGTCATTCGCGAGGCCGAATGTATCGGCTGCACCCTTTGTGCCGTCGCCTGTCCGGTGGATGCGATCATTGGTGCACCGCAGATGATGCACAGCGTCATCAGCCGTGACTGCACAGGTTGTGACCTGTGTCTGGAACCCTGCCCGGTAGATTGCATCGACATGGTGCAGGTCGATGCCGTCGAGATCACGCCATTGCGGTTACCTCGTATTGGCCAGGACGCTCTGGATCTCATTCAATACGACTGTATTCATTGCGGTTTGTGTGAACCCAGTTGCCCGCGAGAACTTGCACCTCAAGCACTCTTCTGGCATCGCGCCGAGCCCGAACGCTTGCAAGAGCTTAATCTCGCAGACTGTATTGAATGTCGACTTTGTGATCGGGTCTGTCCGAGCAACATTCCCCTCACGGCCTCATTCCAGGCGGCGAAACAGCATCAGCGCCACCTGGACCTGCTGGCCGAAGAAGCACAGCAGGCACAAGCACGATTTGAGCGAAGAGAGCGAAGAATCAACCGCGTCCAGGCTAAGGTTCGGACACGGCCCAGCAAACAGGACCGACAAGCTCTGATCGACGGACTGCGGAACAAAAACCAATGAAACTTGATACCCAACGAATTATGTTGAACGTCTTGCTGGCGCTGGTACCTGGCGTCATTGCCATGGCGTACTTCTTCGGCGCCGGAATCATTGTCAATATCGTTGTTGCCGGGATCACTGCCGTGGCGACTGAAGCGCTTATGCTGCGCGCTAGAAACCGATCCTTAAGCACACTGCTGGACGGCAGCGCACTGCTAACCGCCGTGCTCTTGGCATTGGCGTTGCCACCCCTGTTGCCCCTGTGGATACTGGTCGCCGGCACAGCCTTTGCGATTATTTTTGGCAAGCAGCTTTACGGCGGACTGGGACATAACCCGTTCAATCCGGCGATGGTAGGCTACGCCGCCCTGATCATCTCGTTCCCACTGGCGATGTCCACCTGGCCCGCCCTTGGCGAGCCCATCGCGTTTTGGGACATGGTCACCATCAAGGTGATGCCGGAAAGTGGTATTGATGCAGTCAGCGGCGCCACAGCACTGGATGTTTTGAAATTTCGGGGCGCCTTGACGATCGATGAGACCTGGACTGCCACCAACGGATTCGGCCAACTGGCCGGTGTCGGCTGGGAATGGATCAACGCCGGATTCCTGATCGGTGGTATTTATTTATTGGCGACGCGCACGATCACGGCCATGGCCCCCTTGGGCATGTTGGTCGCTCTGACTGTGTGTGCGGTATTGTTCTACGACTCTGGCAGTTCTCAAAGCCTCGGCTCGCCGCTGTTTCATCTGTTTAGTGGCGCAACGATGGTCGGTGCATTCTTCATCGTCACAGATCCTGTCAGCAGTCCCGACTCGGCTTTGGGCCTGTGGATTTTTGGACTCGGGGTCGGCATGCTAACCTTTCTCATTCGCGCCATCGGCGCTTACCCTGATGGCCTTGCCTTTGCCGTGTTATTAATGAACGCGCTAGTACCGCTCATTGATCATCTGCGTCTGAGGCGAATATGAAACGCCTGGTGTTGCAGTTAACTCTGTTGGCCGGAGCCTGCGGCTTACTCACAAGCCTAGTGCAATATAGCAGCGCTGAACGGATCACATTGAACCAATTGGCGTATCGCAATCAACTGCTTCTGCAGGTCGCCGGCCTACCCTCTGCGGATCTGGCTGAATCTCAAGACTCACGGTTTGTCATCAGCCTGGCGCAGGAACCGGTGGGCATCATCTTTCCTATCAGTACAGGCCAAGGCTATAACGGCACCATCAGGCTCTGGCTCGCCGTCAACCTGCGGGGTGAAATTCTTGGCGTAAGAGTCTACGCCCACGGCGAAACCCCCGGCTTAGGCGACAAGATCGACTTGCAGGTCGCCAACTGGGTCCTCGACTTCAACGGCAAATCACTCGTCAACACCGCCATCACGGACTGGGCGGTCAAGCGTGACGGTGGCAAATTCGATCAGTTCAGTGGCGCGACGATTACGCCGAGGGCAGTAGTCGCCGCAGTTCATGCTGGCCTTACTCAGTTCCACCAGCACCAACAGCAATGGCTGGAGGAGACGCCATGAATCAGGTCAGACAGATCACCCGCGACGGGCTCTGGCAGAATAATCCGGCTCTGGTCCAGTTACTGGGCTTGTGCCCTTTGCTGGCGGTGTCCAACACGGTGGCCAACAGCTTAGGACTAGGGCTGGTCACGTTACTGGTATTAGCCTTGTCCAACCTGTTAGTCAGCAGCCTACGTGGTCAGCTAAATAGCGCGACGCGTTTACCTGCGCAGATTCTCATTATCGCGACCTTTGTCACTTGTGCCGATATTCTGCTGCAGAGCTATTGGTATGAACTGCATCAACGGATCGGTTTATTCGTGGCATTGATCGTCACCAACTGCACGCTGCTGGCCCGCGCCGAAAGCTTTGCCAGCCGCCATCCCATCAGACTCGCTACGCTGGATGGGTTTATGATGGGGCTTGGATTTTTGCTGGTACTGATTCTGCTGGGTGGTATTCGTGAAGCCCTCGGCCAAGGGACTTTGCTGGCCGACATGCACCTGCTGTTTGGTGACAATGCGCGAGCCTGGAAAATCTCCCTCGGCACACCGGGTATTCTCCTTGCGGTGCTACCCCCTGGGGCATTTATCACCTTCGGTTGCTTAATCGCCGCGAGAAACTGGTTTGCCCAACGCGAAGAGACGAGCCCTCGAGCCAAGGCTGCTACCGCAAGCAACACGCAGCTGATACATCGAGAATAATCACTTTGAACTGTCCTTATGAACTGTCCTTATGAACTCTCCTTATGAATAAAGCCAAACGCTATCAAATTCTGGCCAAACTTAGGGCCGCCAATCCAACGCCGACCACGGAACTGCGTTATCAGTCGACCTTTGAACTGCTGATTGCCGTGATCCTCTCAGCGCAATCCACAGATGTCGGCGTGAATAAGGCCACAGATAAGCTCTATCCGGTTGCGAACACGCCAGAATTGATCCTCGCGCTGGGCGAGTCAGGCCTGAAGCAATACATCAAGACGATCGGGCTGTTTAACGGTAAGGCTAGCAACATTATCAAAACCTGTCAGATCCTGATTGAACAGCATGGTTCCGTGGTGCCTGACAATCGCCGCGACCTGGAGGCATTGCCGGGTGTCGGCCGCAAAACCGCCAATGTTGTACTGAACACCGCGTTCGGCGAGCCAACCATGGCCGTCGATACCCATATTTTTCGCCTTGGCAACCGTATCAACTTTGCACCGGGTAAAACCGTGCTCGCGGTTGAAAAGAAATTGTTAAAAGTCATTCCAGACGAGTTTATTCGCGATGCCCATCACTGGCTGATACTGCACGGCAGATATGTCTGTATTGCGCGGAAACCACGCTGCGGTGCTTGCGTGATCTATGACGAATGTGAGTATAAACACAAGCAAGTTGACCTCGAAGACTGACGCTTCGAGATCCCCTTCTGCCCCTGCCAGATCACCCACAGCGGCAGGTAAGCGGCCTCTGCATTCAGCGCTCATTGCAGTGAAGCGCCAAATCAGCGGCCATCTAACGTAGCTTTCTACCCTTTTTGCTGGCGACTCGCAGGCGCAAGGCGTTCAACCGAATAAAACCAGAGGCATCTTGCTGATTATACGCGCCAGCATCGTCTTCAAAGGTCACAATCTTACCGTCATACAACGAATCCTCGGCCGAGGCTCGGCCGACAACAGTGACATTGCCCTTATAGAGCTTGAGGCGGACCGTACCGTTAACGTAGGTCTGTGACTCATCGATCAATGCCTGCAGCGCTAGACGTTCTGGCGACCACCAATAGCCATTGTAAATCAGGCTGGCGTAACGGGGCATTAACTCATCTTTCAGGTGACCCAGCTCTCGATCCAGGGTGATCGATTCCATGGCCCGATGACCCTTCAGCAGAATAGTGCCACCTGGGGTTTCATAGCAACCGCGGGCTTTCATGCCCACGTAGCGGTTCTCGACAATATCCACTCGACCGATGCCATTGGCCCCACCCACCTTGTTCAACTGGGTCAGCACCGTCGCCGGTGACATCTGCTCACCATCGATCGCGACGACGTCGCCGCGCTGATAGGTCAATTCAATGTAAGTCGCTTGATCTGGCGCCTGCTCTGGGGACACAGACCACAGCCACATGGATTCCTCGGGTTCGGCGTTCGGATCTTCAAGGATTCCGCCTTCATAAGAGATATGCAGCAGATTGGCATCCATCGAATAGGGCGACTTGCTCCCCTCATGCTTGTGGTCAACGGGAATCTGATGCTTTTCGCAAAATGCCAACAATGACTCGCGGGAGTTTAGATCCCACTCTCGCCATGGGGCCACCACCTTGATATCTGGTGCCAGCGCATATGCGCCCAGCTCAAATCGAACCTGATCGTTACCCTTACCCGTGGCGCCATGGGAGATGGCGTCCGCGTTGGTTTCATTGGCGATTTCCACCAACCGTTTGGCAATCAGGGGCCGCGCTATGGACGTGCCCAACAGGTACTCACCCTCATAGAGGGTATTACAGCGAAACATGGGGTAAACAAAGTCCCGAACAAACTCTTCCCTTAGGTCATCCACAAAGGCTGAAACGGCACCTGAATTGAGCGCTTTCTGTCGAACCGGGGAGTAGTCATCACCATCGCCTAGGTCGGCAGTGAAGGTCACCACTTCGCACTCGTAGGTTTCCTGTAACCATTTCAGAATAGCCGTCGTGTCTAGCCCGCCGGAATAGGACAGGACAATTTTGTTCAAACCCGCTGTTTTTGCCATTTGTGCTTCGCCGCCGTTAAAAAACGCCTATCTTAGCAAAACTTGAGGGAAAAGGTGGATGGAGCTCGCCTCAATTTTATGCTTCGGGTCGTGTTTGGGCGCCTCTCCAAGTACAATGGCAACATCTTTGAATCAAACCCAAGCCGCCCATGCAAACCATAACGCTCACCCGACCCGACGACTGGCATGTTCATTTGCGAGACGGCGATTATTTACCCGCAACAGTCAAGGATATCTCGCGCTACTTCGGCCGAGCGATCATCATGCCGAACCTGGTTCCGCCAGTTGACTCCGTCGCTGCCGCTATGGCGTATCGCAACCGGATACTGGCCTTGGTCCCTCAGGGATCTGCGTTCGAGCCGTTGATGACCCTGTATATCACCCGTAACACCACGCCCGCGGTGATTAAGGCCGCACGGGAGTCTGGCATTATCCAGGCATTCAAACTCTATCCTGCCGGCGCGACGACTAACTCTGAAGCTGGCATCGATTCCATTACTAGCCTCTACCCCTTATTCGAGGCGATGCAGACTTATGATATGCCTCTGGCCCTACATGGCGAGGTAACAGATCCTCACATCGATATTTTTGATCGCGAGGCCGCCTTTATTGATCAGTATCTGGCCAAGATCAACACTGACTTTCCGCAACTGCGCATCATCCTCGAACATATCACCACCCGCGACGCTGTGCAGTTCGTCGAGTCCACCGGCCCGAACGTCGCCGCAACCATCACCGCTCATCATCTGCTGTTCAATCGCAATGACATGCTCGTCGGCGGCATGAAGCCTTTGTACTATTGCCTGCCCGTCTTAAAACGCAATACCCATCAGGCAGCACTGGTGAGCGCGGCAACCTCAGGGAATCCCAAATTTTTTCTCGGCACAGATTCGGCGCCGCATCCTCGCAGCGCCAAAGAAAACGCCTGTGGCTGCGCAGCGGGCAGCTATACCGCCCACGCGGCAATTGAACTCTATGCTGAGGTCTTCGCGCAGGCCAAGGCCTTAGATCGCCTCGAGGGCTTCGCGAGCTTTTTTGGCCCAGACTTCTATGGGTTACCGCGCAATACCGACACCATCACCCTGCTAGAGTCCAGCTGGGAAGTCCCAGAATGGCTAGCCTTTGGTCCCGACCAGCTGCTACCGATTCGCACCGGCACCTCAGTGCAGTGGCAAGTTACCTCGCACTCGAACACGAGCGCCTGAATCCTTCAAATTAAGGAAATCAATTGATAGAGTCAAAAAAGCCTATTGCCTATCGCTTTCGCGGATATCTGCCCGTCGTTATCGATTTTGAAACTGGCGGATTTAACGCCGAGACTGATGCCTTGCTGGAGGCCGCAGCCGTTATCATTGAGATGGATGACGATGGCATTCTGATGCCAGGCGAACGCCACTTCTTCAATGTAGACGCATTTGAAGGCGCTAATATCGACCAAGCATCCCTCGATTTCACCGGTATCGACCCAAGCAACCCCTTGCGCGGCGCTATTCCAGAGCAGCAAGCGCTAACCGCGATATTCCGTTCCGTACGTCACGCGCTGCGCGACACTGGCTGCCAACGAGCCATCATCGTCGCTCATAATGCGGCATTCGATCTCGGCTTTTTGAACGCCGCAGTGGCCCGCTGTGAGATCAAGCGCAATCCGTTCCACCCCTTTTCATCCTTCGATACGGCGACGCTCAGCGGCTTGGCTTTCGGACAAACTGTACTGGCTCGCGCCTGCCAGGTGGCAGGTCTGGGTTTCGATGCCAACGAGGCACATTCCGCTGACTATGACTGTGACAAGACCGCAGATCTGTTCTGCAAGATCGTCAATCGCTGGAAAGAGCTGGGCGGGCTACCTGAACACCAGCAGCCACAGTACCAACAGGAATAAGACTGACACTAACGACTGTTCCAGCACATCTATAATCCCGAAGCTGACATAAAGATGAGCAATACGGCAACCCGATCGCTGGCTACCAGGCCAGCAATACCCAACAGCCTACCGCGATTCAAACCCAATAAAAACTGCTCCTAACTGACTACCGCTGGCATCCAGACAGGTTTAGATAGGGGCAGTATTGCATGAACTCAAAGGACGAGAGGGTCGCCCGACCAATAGACACAAAAACAGCAAACCTAAGATCCGAGATACCAGCGATTCATTTGGCCCGCGAGAAAAAGACGCGGGACTCTCCCAAGGCATCTCTAAAAGCTAATAATGATGAAAACAATAACATCTCAATCAGGACGCCTCTCGCCGCAGAATATCCATCCAAAGAAACGCAAAAAACCGCCTAAACGGCGGTTTTTCAGGAACAGGGCAGAAGATTATTCGACCCAATTCAGCTTCTCGGAGTCCCTTGGCAGGGCAGCCGATGCGTCTCCAGACACTAGTCCTCGGAGACCGCCACTGCCTTTATCATCGGCTGCAACTCGCCAGACTGATACATCTCCGAGATAATATCGCTACCACCGACCAGCTCTCCACCGATAAACAATTGGGGGAATGTCGGCCATTCTGATACCTGCGGCAGTGTCGCGCGAATATCTGGATTCGCCAGAATATCAATAAAAGCAAAGCGCTCACCACAGGCCATCAGGATCTGAGTTGCCTGGGACGAAAAACCACACTGCGGCGCGTCAGGAGACCCTTTCATATAAATCAGCACCGGGTTAGCTGCGATCTGTGCTTTGATGGTTTCTATGATATCCATAATAACTCGACTCTCATTGGTAATAATCAAGCGGCTATTCTAGCGCGTTTTAGTCACTATACTTAGCCATCAACAGATTTTTTTTGTCTGCGGGTAGGCGCACCGTATCCTCCCCCACCTGGCGTCTCCATCCGCAGCACTTGACCGGCCTTAACCGAGACATGCACCTTTGCCGGCAATTCAACGCCGTCAAGCCAATTTCGGCCGCTTGCCCCCGCACCACCACCCGCCAGCCCCCAGGGTTGATGGCGACGGCGTTCAGTGAGTAGCGTCAGCTCTGCAGGACCCAGAAACTCAAATTCTCGCACCAAACCGTCGCCGCCGGGTTGCGCCCCTGAGCCGCCAGAACCGCGACGGACTGAGTACTCGCGAACGCGCAGGGGATAGTGTTGCTCGAGACTTTCAATCGGCGTATTCAGGGTATTGGTCATGTGCGATTGGACCGCACTCAACCCAGCATGCCCTTGCGATGCACCCATACCACCGGCGAGCGTTTCGTAGTAATCCCAAATTGGTCGGACTTGGTGATTGCCCATGGCAACGTTATTCATCGTGCCTTGACTGGCTGCCGGTATCAGCAAAGGGATGGCTTGCGCCAAGGCGCCTAATACCGTATCGACAATACGCATAGAGGTCTCCACATTACCGGCTGCTGTTGCAGCCGGACGCTGCGCATTGACCAGGGATCCCACCGGCGCTTTAATTGAGATAGATCGAAAAGTCCCCGCGCAAGCTGGTGTCTGCGCCGGCAACAAGCACCGAAACACGTAGTAAACCGCTGCCGCCGCCACCGACAATGGACAGTTAATATTACCTTCCACCTGCCCGGAGGTGCCGCTGAAATCGGCAACCACGCCTGCCGGGCTGACATCCAGGCACAGATCAATCAACACATCCTCGGCACCAAAGCCATCGCCATCCATGAGGTCCTGGTAGCGGTACTGCCCGGAGGGAATCGCACGGAGAAAGGCCTCGGCCAGACGCTGGCCGTAATCGTTGATCGCGATGATACCTTCGAAAAAATCATCCAGACCCTGACGCACAATCAGTTGCTCAAGCCGCGCCAGGCCAACGCGATTCGCGCTGATCTGGGCAGCAAAATCGCCGCTAGTGTCTGCCCCCTGCAGCTGTTTGAAGATCTCCTCAGCCGCCGGTAGCAAAACGCCATCGCGGATCATCAGGGTCGGCGGAATAATCACGCCCTCCTCGGTGATAGATCGAGAAATCGGCATCGATCCCGGTGTGCTCGCCCCGATATTGGCATGATGGGCACGATTGACCACAAAACTCACCAGCTGCGTCTCGACGAACAGCGGCGCAACCATGGTGACATCAGGCAAGTGGGTCCCCCCTAAAAATGGATCGTTAAGCACCAGCATGTCACCGGCTTGCCACTCCACACCGTCGACAATGCTAGCCATGGCATAGGCCATGCTGCCCAGATGCACGGGGATATGCGCCGCCTGGGCATACAGGTCTCCCTGGGCATCAAATAATGCACAGGAGTAGTCCAATCGATCTTTGATATTGGGTGAAAATGCGGCGTGCTGCAGGACCGCGCCCATCTCAGCGCAGATTGACTCGACTCGACTCATCAGGATGGCCAGTTCAACGGCTGACAATGACATTCCAAAGACCACCTGCTTTTAGGGTAGTCGCAGAGTGTAACAACTTCTCTGCCTACTTGCCGCCAACCTTCGAAATCGCCATGGAATGCCTGCAAGCACTGAGTTAACATTAGTGCTTTCGCCCTATCAAAATAATGAAGCAGATACTATGAGCTTGAAACCAATGACCGACGCGATTATGAATACCTACGGCCGAATGGACGTTGTCTTTGATCGAGGCGAAGGCGCCTGGCTGATAGATGAACAGGGCAAGCGTTATCTGGACGCCTTGGCCGGTATCGCTGTCTGTGGCCTGGGTCACGCCAACCCTGCCATCGCGGCGACGATCGCAGCACAGGCGTCTCGACTCATCCACACATCAAACCTCTACCGCATCTCCGACCAAGAAGCCCTCGCTGACAAATTGGTCGAGATATCCGGCATGGACAACGTCTTCGTGGCGAATTCTGGCGCCGAAGCAAATGAATGCGCGATTAAAATCAGCCGCCTTTACGGCCGCCAAAAAGGCATCAGCGATCCAACAATTATAGTCACTGACGCTTCATTCCACGGTCGAACTTTAGCGACCCTAACAGCATCGGGCAGCCGCAAAGTACACGCGGGATTTGAACCGTTGGTTAACGGCTTCGTCAGGGCGCCATTCGACAATATTGATGCAATCAAAAAAATCGCTAATAACAGCAAAAACATCGTCGCGATTATGGTTGAGCCGATTCAGGGCGAAGGCGGTATTCGAGTACCCGATCAAAACTACCTGAAAGAACTACGCAGCATCTGTGATGCCAACGATTGGTTTTTGGTGCTCGACGAGGTACAAACCGGCAATGCTCGAACAGGAAAGTATTTTGCCTACCAGCATACTGACGTCATGCCCGATATTGTCACGACCGCTAAAGGTCTTGGCAACGGTATTCCAATCGGTGTTTGTCTGGCTCGAGGCAAAGCCTCAACGGTATTTAAGCCCGGCAATCATGGCTCAACATTTGGCGGAAACCCATTTGCCTGTAGTGTTGCCTTGAGTGTGATTGAACAAATCGAAACCCTGAATATCGCCGAGCGGGCAGCAGAACTCGGCGAGCGAATGCTCGGCCAGTTCCGCGAGCGTTTGTCTGGATTAAATTGCGTGAAAGATATCCGTGGCAAGGGACTCATGATCGGCATCGAGCTCGACGCTCCATGCGGCGAGATGACCGCCAGAGCTTTGGACAAAGGGCTTTTAATCAATGTCACGAGTGACCAGGTGATTCGCCTGCTGCCACCTCTCACCATTACCGACGACGAGGCAGATCAGATTGTCGATATCATTTGCGAGTTGATCGAGAATACGTAGAACCCAACTCTGCGGGTAACAAAGCTGTCAGTGGAATCTTTCGGCCGACACCAAAGCCTTGGGCAAAATCGACGCCTATTTCCCGCAGTATTGTTAAAATTTCGTCATTTTCGACGTACTCGGCAATGGTTCGTTTACCCATGAAGTGACCGATTTCATTGATAGACTTTACTACCGCATAGTCCCCTGGATTCGTCTGAAGATCTTTAACAAAGACACCATCAATTTTTAGAAAATCAACGGGCAAGCTACGCAAATAAGAATAGGAAGACAATCCAGTACCGAAATCATCCAACGAAAACTTAACGCCGACCAACCGCAGCTCCTCAATAAATTTAATCGCATTGTCCAGGCTACCTACGGCAGAAGTCTCCGTGATCTCGAAACAAATCTTTGAGGTCGGCACTCCGGATGTCTTGATCTGCGCTAACACGAACTCGACAAAGTCCTCCTCTGCCAAAGAGTTGCCGGATATATTAATTGAAAACGCGCCAAGCGCCTCAAAATGCACCAAGTTCTTCGCAATAAAATCAAACGCATTCCTGATGACCCAACGATCGATCGCCCCCATGCGATTATAGGTTTCCGCTGCAATAATAAAATCTTGCGGCGGCATAGGCTGATCGTTGTCATCAAGCACGGTTAACAAGATCTCATAGTGAGCATGCTCGCCGGCATCGAGATCTATGGGTGTGATCAATTGGCAATTCAAGACAAATCGATTTTCCTCAAGTGCCTTATCAATTTGCGAGACAAAATCCATAACATCTCGACGATGCGCCATTTCAGAGTCTCCGGCTTTATAGACTAAAATACGGTCACGACCAGCATCTTTAGCAGCGAAGCAGGCGGCATCGGCACACTGCAGGATACTCTGCACACTCTCAACATCCTGATCGACAAACATCACGCCACAACTAGCCGACAATCTAAAAACCGATTTTTGCCAGACAAACTGATAGTCCTTGATCGCTTTACAAAGTTGTTTGACCAGCTTAAGACCATTGACCTGCTCGCCGTTCGCAATCAACAAGCCGAATTCGTCGCCACCCAATCGGGCCAAGGTGCAGGCTTTACCTGACAGTGCCTTCGACAAGACCCCACCGACCTCAGCCAGCAACTTATCGCCAATATCATGCCCTACGGCATTGTTGATCACCTTGAATTGATCAAGATCGAAATAGGCCACCAGCTGCTCAACACCATCACGCTTGGCCGTATCCAACGCCTGCATCAAAGCCCGTTCAAATTCCTTTCGATTGGCCAGTCCCGTCACCCCATCATGAGCAGCCTGATGGGTCAGTTGGTTATGCATATTCTGGAGCATTTGGTGGGAAGCTCGATCACTCAGCGGTATATCTGCCTCCTGGAGGACAACGGCGACGCCGTCGAGAAAATTTTTCGCTAGCTCCTCAACCACCAGCTCATGGGTCTTGAACCCTCGTCGATTGACCAGCACAAAGTTACTCGCATCGGCATTTACCCAAGCGACAATGGCGATCCGGTTTTCCTCTGGCTGGTCGAGGAACGCAAGCCACTCACCAATGTGCAGATGGCCAGCACGCTCGAGACATCGACGCCAATCGCGCCGGCTTCCGCCTTCGGCAAGCAGCTGTTTGCGCCGTTCGTCACGCATCATGACACCACCAAAACCAAGGGTCTCGGCGACCGAATCTAGCGGACTCTCAATCAACGACATCTGCTCAAGGCCCCGACGATCAATGATCAGGTCACGCAAGCTCTTAATCAATGGACCACGTTTGCCTGGATCGAAGGAGATAGAATCCAGGCCTTGCTCAATCTGCTCAAGCAAGGCTTCAGGCGCCAGGTAATTTTCATCACCTTCGGTATTAACTTTGCCGCCAAGGTGGTGAACCAACTGGTCGAGGGTTTGAATCTGACTTTGCCAGGCACTGCTCTGCTGACCTTGACGCAAATAGGTATTAACCATTAAGTTGCGCCAGCCTGGCATAAGTAAATTCATTAGCACTTCGGGAATACGTCCGCCCGAGAGTCGCTGATCCACCTCACTGACCACTGCGCGTTGCGCGTTGAATAGCGTCTGTCGACCCTCACTGGTTTTCACCGCTCGCTGAACATTACCCGCGAAAGATTTGGCATTTCTTGAGATCAACGGCGCCAAGCGATTCAAGGCGACATCAAATACTTTAGGATCACGGTCAAAATCATCAGCGATCTGCGCAACAATTTGATCCACTTCCACGCGCATGTTGCCCGATTCCGCACCACCCAAGCGGGCTAATTGATTGATGACCTCTAGCGCCTGATGGGGATGCGCCTCGTCCAATAAATCCTCCTGGCCGGCGGCGACTTTACCCAGGGTTAATTCGAGTTGACGAATCCAGCCTTTGGCGCTGTGGGACACCAACGCGTCTTGCTCCATGGTGCCAACAAGATTTTCAACCACATCTAGGCTCTGCGCGGCTTGCGGTGCCAAACGGCGCTCAATACCGTCGGCGGCGGCCGTTGCCAGCAACTGTTGACGCAGATTTATTCGCGGCCCAGGCTGACTCAAGGGGTTCAGAGAACGCAATAGCTGTTGTACTTCCTGCTTGTCCACTTCGTTCTCGGCGTGCTCAACCGCCATACCCTGAGTTGCAGTGGGTTGATTGACCAAGCTGCGCATCGCCTGATAGATATCGCCCAAGGCGCGACTATCCTCTGAACGCGATTCCTGCCGGCGATCAACGGTGGCCCGACGGTCTTGCGCAACCTCCACGACGTTAAGATCAGGCGTTATCTGCTCGCGCTGATGCCAAAGCTCACTGCGCAATGCCTCAAGATCAGCACGCATCTCATGCACCATGGAAGAATCAGTGCGGTCCAACGGGTCAGCCTGGCGCGGCAGTCCAACGGCCGACCCTTGCTGATCATCCTTTACCGCCGCCGCGGTTCCCGCTTGCGTGTTTGGGCTTGAGGGTGCAATGGATTCAGTCTCATGCGGCGACGCGGCTATGACACTATCATTCACTGCGGGCGATGCGATCGTGACCTCATCAATATCGAGAAATAGCTGACTATCCTCAAGAATTTTGGTTGCCTCGATATAAAGCCTTCTCAACAAAGGCACTGCCTTTGCCTCAAAGCCCATATAGACCTTTTGCCTGATCTCTTTATTCAAACCTACAGGGTGGATGGCCTGATTAAAGGCATGACAGAATGTCGCGACCCCCAAAGGATTCGCTTCTTTTTGGCCCCAGGACTCCTCCACCATACCGAGTCGAGCTCGAAAATCTTGCAAGTAATGTCCGTAGGTCCGCTCGCCGCGGGAAATGATATTGGCAATCGCCAACCAATCCTCGAAGTCATCCGTATCCACCAGCGACAATGGGGTATTGGCAACCGGCTTCCGCTCACGCGCCAAATCAGCCAGCTTGCGCTCATCTCTCAAGGCTTCAAGGCGACGGGGATTATCAATCTGATCCAGAACCCCATGAATGAACACCTCGCCGACACTTTCCTTGGCTTTTTCGAGGAACGACATGGCTTCAAAATATTCACTTTGCACCGAATTCGACATGGCATCACGAGCAAGCAGCAGTAATTCGTTATCCATATAATCGAAGAAGGCTGAGTGCATTTCTGGTAAAACTGCCGCCACCACCTTGCGAACAGCCAAGATCAGCCGCTCGGATTCCGCTGGCGTAATGGGACCAGGCAGCCGCACCGCAGGCGTTGGTGGCCATTCCGGGCGGTCTCGTGCAGCGCCAGCCTCAGCATCAAGTCTCGCGACCCTAGATACTTTGGCTAGCTGCGCGCCGGCCAGTGCGCTGCCCGGCGTTGTTTGTGCCGCGGGTTGGGCTAGCGCCGTTGCGGAGCCCTCAGGCATGGCGTTGGCTGCAGGCCCTACGCCAAACTGCTGGCGCCCATTTTTTTTGGTGGGTATTACGGCTCGGGGTTTGATCTGTCTGTTCGCATGCGCCAAAAGACCGGTCAAAACCTCCTCGCTCAACCCACCCTCGAACTTGATACCAACGCCCGAGTCCATGACTCGAACGATGCAACCCTCGAGGCGAAAATGCTGGTCTCGGGGCTTGCCAGGAATCGTGAAGTGAATACCGACCATCGCACCAGCTTCAATACCCGGACTTGAGCCCCTTCGCTCGTGAGCCTGCAGCTCAGCTAAGAGCATACCGTGGGCGCAAAAATCTTGAATCGCGCACCGCCACGAGCGCCCAATGGCTGGGTGCACCAGGGCATCAAGTGAAATTTCATATCGTGGGCTGCTGCGCTTATCCATAGCTCTTCTTGCACTAATCCCTATGCATGACTCACCGCCGTGATGTTACTAAACATTGCCCTGGCTGAATGCCGATCATCCACTGTAACGACCCATACATCCGATCAACGGCAAACTGGCAACAGACGTCCGTATCTGCTGCTGATGTCCTCAGCTAGCGCGGCGGCAACCTTGCAACGGCATATTCAGCCGCAGCTTCCTAACAGGCGTGACAACTGCGCCGAGCCTGCCAAACTCGACATCAAAACAGTAGCCGGTAAATCCTATAGACCGACGCGCTATTATCTATGACGCAATTGCGAGATATTGTGAACACCTTGTAAGTTTAACCCGAGCGCATCGAAACACAGTGTTAACCCGCGGGGTCTGCTGCTCAGACGCTGCGCACTCTAGCCACCGCCGCCTGCCAACCCGTGTATAACCCCAGACTCTGGGCTTCGGACATCTGCGGCAAAAATTCTTGCTCCTGCTGCCATTGTTTCGCCAAGGTCGCAGTTGACGTAAACACCCCTGCCTGCAGACCAGCGAGGTAAGCCGCGCCCAAGGCAGTAGTTTCAGTCACCCGCGGGCGAACCACGGGAATTCGCACCAAATCTGCCAGACATTGAGCAATCCAGTCATTAGCAACCATGCCACCATCGACTCGCAAAGCCGTTGGTTTGACGCCATCCGCCGCCATCGCATCCATCAAATCACGGGTCTGGTAACACACCGATTGCAGCGTTGCGGTAACAATATCTGCAATTCCCGTATCTCGGGTCAAGCCGAAAATCGCACCTCGCGCATTGGCATCCCAGTAGGGCGCACCCAGTCCTGTGAATGCAGGCACCAGGTAGACACCCCTTGCATCAGGATGCGCTGCGGCAATCTCTTCAGTCTCAGAGGCATGCTTGATCAAGCCAAGGCCGTCACGCAGCCATTGAACAGCCGCACCCGCAACAAAAATACTGCCTTCAAGCCCATAGGTAACCTGACCATTGAGTCGATACGCGATGGTTGTGAGTAATTTGCTGGCGGATTTCACCGCCAGGCTGCCTGTGTTCATAATGACAAAGCAGCCGGTGCCATAGGTACTCTTGGTCATGCCATCTTCGAAGCAGCACTGCCCAATCAAAGCCGCTTGCTGATCGCCCGCCATGCCGGCGATGGGAATCGCGGCGCCGAACAGGCTCGTCTGGGTCAGCCCGAAATCTGCGGCACTATCCTCAACCTGTGGCAATAGTGCTGCAGGAATATCTAACTCGGCCAGCAATTCCGCATCCCAGGCTTGATCGTGAATGTTGAATAACATGGTGCGCGACGCATTAGTCGCATCAGTCTTGTGGGACTGACCCCCGGTCAAACGCCAGAGCAGAAACGAATCGATGGTGCCAAAGGCAAGTTCACCGCGCTCAGCCCGAGCTCGAGCGCCGGCCACATTATCCAACAGCCATTTAACCTTGGTCGCTGAAAAGTAAGGGTCCAGCAACAGGCCCGTTTTGGCAGTGACTAGATTCTCAAGCCCCGCCGCCCGTTGGGTTTCACAATAATCAGCCGTCCTTCTATCCTGCCAGACAATGGCGTTGTAGATGGGCTCGCCCGTGACGCGATCCCAGATCACCGTAGTTTCCCGTTGATTCGTGATACCAATGGCAGTGACTTGCGCGGCATCGATGCCAGCCTCGGCGATCGCCCGTCGCGTCACCGCCAGGGTGCTTGACCAGATATCTTCCGGGTCATGCTCGACCCAACCATCCTGCGGAAAATGCTGGGGAAATTCCTGCTGAGCGACTGCAAGGACCTCAGAGGCCTCGTTGAACATGATGGCTCGGGAACTGGTGGTGCCTTGATCGATAGCAAGTATAAATGCCGGCATGCGCATCACTCCAACGTAAGAAAAGAAATGGCCCGAGACGCTTTCGCAGCTCTGGCCTGACGTCGTTACTGTGCGACATCCGCCTAGTACTTTCAATCCACAGATCGGTTGTTTGATGCCAAATACTGGCTGCAGGGCTTATGAATCGTTAGTCAGCGCGCAATCCAAGGCAATTGGTCGAATTTATGGCCAACCATCACCAAACCCCGACATTCCACCAACCCTTGTATCTACGCTTCATATGGGTGCAAAATAGGCGCTCCAAAAATGCACGCTTGAATTAAAAGACTGGAGGCATGATGCGCGACGTAGTGATAGTAGACAGTGTAAGAACCGGGTTAGCCAAATCTTTCCGCGGCACCTTCAATATGACGCGCCCTGATGACATGTTGGCCCATTGTATTGATTCCCTTTTGGCCCGTAATGGCAAGCTTGATCCCGCTGAAGTTGAAGACGTCATTGTTGGCGCGGCAAGTCAGACCGGTGAGCAAGGCGGCAATATTGCTCGTCTGGCAGTGATCCTGTCACAGCTGCCTGTGACCACCTCTGGCACCACCATTTCCCGTGCCTGCTCTTCTGGCCTCAATTCTATTGCTTTCGCTGCCAACCAAATAGCCAGCGGTTGCTCCGAAGTCATGATCGCCGGTGGCGTTGAATCGATTTCCTCGGGTACACGTCAGACTCCAGGAAAATCCAATCCGCACCCGACGATCAAGGACATTTCACCGCATATCTTCATGGCTATGGGTAACACCGCTGAAGTGGTTGCACGACGTTATAACGTCTCTCGCGAAGCTCAGGATCAATTCTCCTTTGAATCTCAGATGCGTACTGCAGCGGCTCAGAAAGCCGGCCTGTTTGATGATGAAATCATGCCGATGAAGACCCAGTGGGCCAAAATCATCAATAAGGAAACCAAGGAAACTGAACTCGTTGATGGCATTTGTGACCGTGACGAGTGTAATCGTCCCGAAACTACCCTGGCAGGCCTGAACTCACTCAAGCCTGTGTTTGAAGAAGACGGCAGTGTTACAGCCGGTAACGCCTCACAGCTGTCTGATGGCGCCTCCATGACCCTGGTCATGAGCGCTGAACGTGCGGCTCAGCTAGGTCTGGAGCCAATGGCTTACTTCCGCGGCTGGACAGTAGCGGGTTGTGAACCTGACGAAATGGGTATCGGTCCCGTATTCGCTATTCCCAAGCTGCTCAAGGCTCGTGGCTTGACCATGAATGATATCGATCTGGTAGAACTCAACGAGGCGTTTGCTTCTCAGTGCCTTTATTCCCGTGACGCGCTGGGCATCGATCCGTCGATCTATAACGTCAACGGCGGCTCTATCTCCATTGGTCACCCATTTGGCATGACAGGTTCACGATTGACCGGCCATCTGCTGCGTGAACTCAAGCGTCGCGAGAAGAAGTACGGCATCGTCAGCATGTGTATCGGTGGTGGTATGGGCGCAGCGGGCTTGTTTGAAGCCTGCTAGTCTGGGGTTACCCCACAAGCGCTAAGCAGTAAAAGCTAAGCAATAAAAAAGGGCTTCAATTGAAGCCCTTTTTTTGTCTACGATTTATGCCTAGCGGCTAGCGCTGAGCAAGCGCCTGAACCCTACTCCCAGGCCTTCAAGATTTCTCGCAACTGGTCAATAAACGCCAGGGGTTGATCGAGGAACAGATGATGCTGGGCGTCAGCCAGACTGTAGACATCCAAACCACTATTCAATGACTGCATATAAGCGGCACTTCGAGCACTGAAAGACTCACTCTGCTCGCCATAAATCAATGCCAGCTTGGCGCTAATGCCGCGCAAATCAGCGCCACTGTCGATGGCCGAGCCACGTGCCTCGAGCCTTGAATTGAGCTCACCATCAAATTTCCAAAGCCAGCCGTCATCGTCAAATTCCACCGAGTGCCGAGCAATATGATCAACAATATATTGATTGGCACATTGCTGTGGCGGCTGTAACCGAAATCGTGACATAGCGATCTCACGACTGGGATAGACCTTGGGTCGAGCTAGCCGAGTGATATCTCGATCGGGATCCCGTGGCTCTTCCGGATCACGCACACCAGAATCCACCAGCACCAGACCTTTGAAGCGCGTTGGCGCCGCAGCCAGGGCCCGCAGCGCCATAATGCCACCAAAACTATGGGCCACCACAATGGTATTCTCTGGCATCGCCAGCGCATCAGCGACTGCCAGAATTTCCTGCGCATAGATCTCCGCTGAGTAGCTATCGCGGTGATCACTGTCACCCATGCCCGACAAATCCAGCGCGGCAACCTGATAATCGTCCTTGAAGGCCGGGGCGATAAAGTCCCACCAATGCGCGTGCGCATTGTGGCCGTGAACGAACAGCAAGCCCGGCTTACCCACCGGACTCCAGCTCAGGTAATTAATGTCGCAACCTTCGACTTCGAGCTTCAGCGCGGTCGAAGGCACCTCAATTGCATCCCAGAACCATTGTGGTGAATCTGTCATCTAGTCTCCCGGCAACTCTGCCGCTGGTCTCTTTGCCCAGCAAATACTAATCAATAGCGAATCGAATTCGACCAAACTAAAGAATTGTCACGGCTCAGTCCAAGTCTATTGAACCTGAGAATAGCGCCGCAGGTGAAAGTCTGCGTTACCAAACAGCGTGTCAATGGTTGTCAGACGCTTGAAATAATGGCCGATGCTCATTTCTTCGGTCATGCCCATTCCGCCGTGAAGCTGAATCGCACTCTCGCCGACGAAGCGGCCGCTCTTGCCTACCTGCACCTTAAGCGCAGATACCGCTTTACGAGCTGCTTGGTCATAGCCCTCATCAAGGCGCATCGCCGCCATATACAACAGAGACTTCGATTGCTCATGCTCCATAAACATATCAACCATTCGGTGCTGCAGAACCTGGAACTTGCCGATGGGCTGACCAAATTGCTCGCGAGTTTTGCAGTATTCAACGGTCGATTTATACGCAACTTCCATCGCGCCTACGGCCTCTGCACCGATCGCCAGAATGGCGTAATCAATCACGCTTTGGAGTAACTCAAGACCCGCATCCACCGTACCCAGAACATCTGCGGCATCCAGACTGACACCCTCAAAATGAAACTCCGAGGCCCGACCGCCATCAATGGTGGCATAATCGCGACGTTGCACACCCGCTTTTGCGACATCCACAACAAACAGAGTGATCCCCTGATCATCGCGTTGGGCACCACTGGTACGGGCAGGCACTACGAGGAATTGCGCCGCTGGGCCGCCTAAAACCACCCCTTTGAAACCATTGAGCACATACCCGGTACCACTTTGAGTGGCCGTCGTTGTCACATCGCTCAAATTGAATCTGGCCTGGGGTTCAACAAACGCCAGTGCACCGAAACATTGACCCGCGATAATCTCTGCCAGCAGAGATTCTTTATGGATACGGCTACCGCCCATTTCCAGACACTTACCCGCCAACACCACAGTGGAAAGGTAGGGCTCAACGACTAACCCACGACCAAAGGCCTCAAGCAGGATCATGGTATCAATGGGACTGCCGCCAATACCACCCCACTCTTCAGCGAAGGGCAACGCCAGCCAACCTAGGTCAGCAAACTGCTGCCATATCTCCTGACTGAAGCCCGCGTCACTGGCGATGAGTTTTTGTCTCAGCGCAAAAGAATAATCGTTCTGTATAAATCGCTGAACACTGTCCTGAAGCAGTACCTGTTCATCCGATAGTGAAAAGTCCATAGTTTGCCGCCTTCGCTGAGTCATCGTTCTAGAATTAGGGGTTTGAAATTACACAGCCCACACAGTGGGTCTGCGCAGATTGCTGTCGCTACCGCGCAGAATACGCGAATGATCATAGGATTTGTATCCTTGCTTTTCAAGGAAACCGCGGGCATCTCTTGACCCGCTCTGGCGGCTCACCTATGCTCAGCCTCGTAGATAGACGTTAACCCTAGGTTTATCGGTCTATGCAGCGTCTGCCGGCGTTAAATCCGCAACCATAAAATGGATGTTAAACCGGGCTAGATGGCGGCACACGACTAGTACATTTGACTATTTTAGAGAAGCGAATATCCATGACTGACCCAATCGTTGTTCAAAAAGCGCCTTACGCCACCGAAGTGGTCGCCGGCAAATCCTACTATTGGTGTGCCTGTGGCAAAAGTGCCAAACAGCCATTTTGCGACGGGTCTCATGCGGACACGACATTTTTGCCCATCAAATTTGACGCAACCGAATCCCGCAAGGTGTTCTTTTGTGGTTGCAAGCACAGCCAGAAGCAGCCGCTGTGCGATGGCTCCCATAATGGGCTCGCGTAATCCGCCAACGCGCTCTAATTTCGAATACCATCCTGTCTAGCCTGCACCTGACAGCATAAAATCACGATAATCAGTATCAACACACCGATTATTGCCTTCATCACCCGGGCCTGCCCGCTGAGTGAACTTCTATGAAAATCAGTCGATCCCCAAAATGGCAACATGCCGACGCGAAAGTCCGGCTTAAAGCATTGGCAGAACCACTCTTGGAGCAGTCATCTATTGCGATCCTCGCGTCTGACGATCCTGACGCAGCAGTACGTATTGCTGCCATTCAGCGTCTGGAGGATGAAGACCAGCTGCTTCGGCTAACACTGACTGCAGCAGCAGACACGATTACGGCAGCGGCGACTCAACGTCTAATCGATCTTTACTCGGCGAGCAACCAACTACCCAAGACAGCACTGCCTGCCAATCTACTGGTCGCTATCGCCAGTACCGCAACGACGCCGGAACTACGAATTGAAAGTGTCGGCCGCATCCAATCGGAAGATGATCTGCTGATTTTACTAGAGCAGGAAAACCATTCCAAAGTGTGGCAACAGTGCGCTAGCCAGCTTGAACAAACCCCATCCCTGGAGCTGATATATAAGCGCTTCCAGTCGCGTGACAAGCGCGTACTGCATATCGTCAAAGACAAGCTTCAACAACGCCAGGACCAAGCCCAGGCAGAGGCGCAGCGGATGCAGGACTGCGAAGGGACAGCCACAGCATTGGTCAAATTGGCGCTGAACAACACGTCTGTAGAGGACCATCGGCGGTTCAACCTGCTCCAAAGCCAGTGGCAACATTTGACCAGTCAAGGCTTGCCTGCGACCTTCAATCCCCTATTAAAAGCAGAAGCAGATGCGGCCATCAGCCAGAATCTGGCGAATCAGCAGGCTCACGAACAGGATCAAGCACTACAGGCGGCTCTTGCCCGCGCGACTGTCGAGACGCTCGAGCAGTTACATGCCAGCCTGCAGGGCTCGCCAGACGCCCTCGAAAGTCTCGCCGACAACCTCCAAGCTGCTGCGGCGAATTGGCCTGCCGGCGTGATCGATGAGTCCGCCGAACGCTATCAGCAGTTGCGTACTGCCCTCGACCCGCTCGGCACAACGTTTGCTCATTATCAGGCGCTGTTAAAGCTCGAGAATTCAGCGCCGCTCACACAACTGGTCAGCGCCGCGGACAAGGTTCAGTGGCCGGTAGCCTTCGCTAGCCCAGCATCGCTGGCAGGCAAGTTGCAGGACATCGCTACTCGACAAACCACTGAGCAAGCGCAACAAGCACAACTCGTCGAAAGCTTAGCGAGTATCGACAAGCAAATTGCAGAACTCGGCGAACTGATTGTTGCTGGTCAACTCAAACCGGCGACTCGCCTACATGCGTCAATTGGCAAAAAACTCGACAACTTCTCCAGTGAACACAAAACCAGCATTGAGCTGAACAACCGTCTTGAACAACAACAGCAATACGCATTAAAACTGATCGAACTCAAAGACTGGCAAGGTTTCGCCACGAATCCGAAACGCACTGAACTGTGCGAGGAAATGGAAAAATTACGCGATGACGATGGTATTGCGCCTGAAGAAAAAGCCAAAACCATCAAAGAATTACAGGAACAATGGAAAACCCTGGGCTCATCTGACTCCCGCGAGGGGCAGAAGCTATGGTCAAGATTCAAACGGGCAAGCGACAAAGCCTATGAGCCCTGCGACGAATTTTTTAAAGCACAGAGAGCGACCCGCGAGCAAAATCTCAAAAACAAACAGGCGATTTGCGAATCCTTAGAGATGTTTGACAAAGACAATCAATGGGATAGCGCCGACTGGAAAGGTGTCAATGACATCGTTCTCAAGGCTCAGAGTCAGTGGCGAGACTACAACGATATCCCACGACACAAGTACAAAAAACTACAACAGCGATTCACCGATATCATCGCGGTCCTGCGCGACCGATTGAGCGCTGAACAAGAACGCAATCACGAACTAAAGCGTGCGCTGATTCTAAATATTGAAACGCTGCTGGCTAATGACTCACCCGCAGCAGAAATGGTTGAGGTCACAAAGCGCAGCCAACGAGAATGGCAGAAAATTGGTATTTCTGAGCGCCGAGTTGACCAGAAACTCTGGAAACAATTTCGCACACAATGTGATGCCGTCTTCGAACGCCGTGACGCGGCCATGACCGAGACCAAACAAGCGGTCAACGCCACCAGACTTGAAGCATTACAAGTCTACGAGCAACTCAACCGACTGGTGAAGGATGACGCTGTCGAACGTGGCCAAATTCAGCAGTTCCAACAACAGTTTCGTCAAATTGATCTTGACCGCAGCGAGACTAAACTGCGCAAAGACTTTGACAGCTTATGCAAACGCGCAACCCAGGTCATCAAGGCGCGAGCAAACACGCAGGTTAAGGCGGCCCTTGCGGAACTGCGGCGACTGGCACACCTGTGCCGCGAACTGGAGGTTTCTGAAACTGAACGCGATACTCTGCTTGCAAGCTGGGAAAGCGAAATCGAATTACCCAACGACTGGCGTCAGCGAATAGAGCAACGTCGCGACCAGTCTGAGATGCCTGACGCCAAACGCCTGGCCAGTAATCTCGACATGGCCGAGAGCCTTTGTGTTCGCATCGAAATACTCGCCGGTATTGACTCGCCACCCCAAGCCCAACAGCGACGCATGCAATTTCAGGTGGCACGGCTAAATCGAGAGCTTTCCCAGGGCTTGAAGGAAACTCGCACCCCAGATGAGCAACTCAGGGAAATCCAGATCGACTGGTACTGCCTGGGTGCACTGCCAGCCAGCAGTACAGATCTGGACACTCGCTTCAATCATGCCGAGGTGAAGCTCGGCTTCGCCTGATGGTATAAGATGCCATAACGGGCCCGATGGATCTCATCCACCCCTTATGGCAAGGTAACGACCAGTCTGGCGCCGCCCAGACTAGACGCCTGTATTACAATGTCTCCGCCATAGCGACTGGCGATCTCGCCAACGACCGCCAGCCCAATCCCTTGCCCTGATTGTTGCGAGTCTAATCGAGCCCCGCGACCTAATACCCTGGCGCGATCTGCACTGTTAATACCTGGCCCGTCATCTTCGATGACGATCAGCAACCCTGCTGTTTGAGGTTGAAGTACCTGTACTTTGATTTTGGACCGACCATACTTACAGGCATTATCGATAAGGTTGCCTAACAACTCCATCACGTCCCGCTCATCACCTGGAAAGATAGCGCGATCGACCTCAACTTCCAGCTCAAGGTCCTTATCTCGATACACCTTTCTCATCGCACTGATCAGTTTCATAACCAATGGTTCGATTGCGATAGGTTGTTTGAGTGGCGCGGCGGAAGAAGTGACTGCACGCTCGAGTTGGTAGGCAACGATCTCATCCATACGAGCGACCTGTTCCTCCACCACACCCTGCATAGACTGAATATTTTTCGCACTAGCATCAATACCTAACGAGCTAGAAGCGCCACGAAGAATAGCCAAAGGCGTTTTCAAACTATGGGCAAGATCACCCATTGTCGTTCGATAACGCTCGCGTTGCTGACGCTCGCTCGAAAGCAACAAATTAAGATTTCTAGTCACGCCCTGTATTTCTCGCGGGTAATCTCCATCCAGCAACGGCCGCTCACCGTCCTCAATTGCCTTCAAATCCCGCGCCAGCGCCTGCAGCGGGGCCAGTCCCCAGCTCATAACAAGCCATTGCAACACCACGAGAACGATCACCACGCCCAACAACCAGCCCCAAAGGTTGTTGCTGAAACTACTTATCTCACTTGCGAAGGGCGCCGTCGACTGCAACACCACGAATGTAAACGGAGTCTGCCCAGCGTCAGGCTTTTGCCAGAGGATTTTGTAGGTCTTATAAAAAACCGAGCCGTCTTGCGTTGGCAACTGGCCGAAACGCTGAATGCCTGGATCTAGGCCCAAATACAGACTCCCACGGTCTGACACCGCAAGGCGCAGGTCTAGCGCCGAAGCACTACGCCATAATTCTACGCCACCGTCGTCCAGCACCAAGCCATAAAGACCCGACGCCAAGGTATTAAATCCCGGCTCCTGGAGCATATCAGGCATCACTAACCGGCCACTCTCAACCTCGGTGACCGCCAGCAAACCATAGACGTGGATCATCAGCCTTTCAGACACGCCTTCTTCAGCACTGCGGGTAAACGCCTGGTCGATAACGACGCCCATCAATCCGAGAAAAAATATGAGCACCAGCGTGGCGGTGATCAACATTCGATCTCGTAATGAGTATTGTTTCGAAGGCATCCTTATCAACTTGCGTATATGTTGAGTCGGTAACCCAGACCACGGACAGTTTCAATCGGCTTGAAACTATTGTCCGGATCGAGTTTTTTTCGCAGGCGGCCGACAAACACTTCGATCACATTGCTGTCACGCTCAAAGTCCTGCTCATACAAATGCTCGGTCATTTCGGCTTTAGAAATCACTTCACCGGGTCTTTGCATCAAGTACTCAAGTAGATTGAACTCAAAAGCAGTCAGATCAACCTGACTGCCTTCGACAGTGACACGCTTGCCTCGAGGATCAAGGTGGACCGGGCCCCACATCAAGCTTGGCTTGAACTGTCCCGAAGCTCGTCGCAACATGGCTTCAAGTCTCGCTAACAGTTCTTGAACATGAAATGGCTTGACCAAATAATCATCAGCGCCGGCCGCAAGACCTTCGACCTTATCCTTCCAATCAGCCCGCGCGGTGAGGATCAAAATCGGATAATCACGGCCCTCTTCACGAATTTTACGGATAATGTCCAATCCGGATACCCGTGGTAAACCTAGATCAATGATCGCAATGTCATAGGGAAATTTTTGGGCAATATATAGCCCCTCCATGCCATCGGCACAGGCATCGATAACAAAGTCGTGGCGCTGCAACAATTCGACCAGTTGCTCGCGCAACGCATCCTCATCTTCAATCAGCAACAATCGATGGCCCATTTAACAACTCCCGCTATACCCGCTGCAATTCGCCACCAGAGACAATCGTCTACTCAAAGACATTGCCACTGCTAGCATCAACGAAGACATACTTCACGACACCCTGGGGAGACAGCGTTTTGACGCGAAACACTCCGGGGCCCTGGCCCTCAATCAGCTGAATCGAAAGGATTTTGTGATTTTGGTGCTGTTGCCTAACCCGGGCAGCCGCCGTTCGGCTGTCGAGACGTTGCAAAGCTGGCGTAGCCGAAGACGCGGAGTGTCGATTCTCAACCAGCAGCAAGGCCGTGCCTACCGGGTGATCGAACGGTCTCGCTGCAACCTGCTGAGCGCTCAACAAGCCAAGCATTAACGTTGTCAGGAGGATCAGATTGTCCATGTCGTTCTCCGTTATCGCTGATCTAACTGAGCGGGGATATCGAAAGTCGAACACGAATAGCTTCCCCAGGATCCTTGTCCATCACTGTCGAAAAGGTCTGTTCCTGATAACGGTATCGAACCTCGTAGCCAACGACACGCTCTTCGCTGTGCGAGTCCTGATAAACCCGGCACCGTTCTTCGCTTGCATAGCGTCGCCCGGCGTCAGGCTTGTCATTTGAACGTGCGATCGCGTTGCCCAAGGTCGCACCAAGCACCGCACCAACAACTGCCCCAACGCGCTTGTTGGACTTCTTGTGCCCAACAGCATTACCTAAGGCGCCGCCGAGTACGCCGCCCATGACGGTACCTACAGCATTATTGTCCTTATTGTCCGCTTGATCATAAACGACCTGCTCCTGCCAGCATTCCTCTCGCGGGGTCGAGACGACAAACGTCTTGACTATCGGATCAGCAGCCAGCACCGTCGCATAGTCGTAGATCACATTGGGAACGCCGGGTTCAGCGGCCGACAGCGGGGCAGCCAGCAGCGCCGTTGAAAGGGTGATAATCGCAGCATTGACGAAGTTTATTTTCATGTTGGTGGCCTCTTACTGGCTCTGGAATGTAGAACCCAGATTAGCGCTTGGTAACTGAACGCCAGCTGAATGACGACGACGAACTTGTTCAGCTACCGTTAAGGCATTACAGGCGCTAAAGTTCATGCAATTTCACGCCGGAATGGCGGCAAGGCATTGAGTAAAAGCTGGCCGTAACGCTGAGTCACTAGGCGACGATCGAGGATTGAGATAGTGCCGCTGTCTGACTCGGTGCGTAACAATCGACCACAGGCTTGAACCATTCGTAATGCGGCATCGGGCACCATGATTTCCTGAAACGCATTGCCCCCGTTGGCCTCGATCCATTCACTCAAGGTGGCTCCAACGGGGTCATCGGGGACGGCAAACGGTATTTTGACAATGACCACATGCTCACAATAAGCACCAGGTAAGTCGATGCCTTCAGCAAAACTGGCCAGCCCAAAGATAATACTCGATTGTCCTGCATCAATTCGGCGCTTCTGGGTCGCGACGATCTCGCTTTTCGACAAATCACCCTGAACCAGTATTAAGGCTTGAAAGTCAGCCCCCAGCGCGTCTCTGATGCGAAACATCTGGCGCCAAGAGGCAAACAATACCAGCCCACCTTTGACCCCCTTAAGCAATTCCGGCAACAAACCCGCGACCTCCGCATTATGGTCATCGGCCTGACGCGGGTCGGTAACCATCATCGGTACTCGAAGCACGGCTTGCTCAGCATAGTGGAATGGACTCGCCAGGGCTCTAAAGCGATTATCTGGGTGGATACCGACGCGCCGTTGAAAGCGCTCGAAATCACCGCCCACTGCAAGCGTTGCCGACGTCAGTACGGCACCGAAACAGCGCGACCAAAGCAGGGCCTCCAACGTGTCATGCACCGACACTGGGCTGGCGCTAATTTGAATTTCATCGGTATCGCGAAAACTAATCCAGCGCGCCGTGGGTGGTTGGCCGGCGATATCACGGACCCTGAAATTTTGCCACAGACCCGCACCACCAGACAGTCGTGCATTCACAGCAGCGATAATCGGTAGCCAATACTCTAGCTGTTCCTGCATAGGGTCGGCATCGTTCATCCGGTCTTCAATCGCTGACTGAATCAAATTCGTCTGGCTATTCAGGCGTTGCATCGCCTGGTACAGGGTTTCGCTGATGGCCACCAATGCTGGGTCGGCATGGCCACCGGGAAACCGATAGCGACGTTCCCGATCTTCACCCTCAGCCAATTCGCGAAGTGGCTCAACCACATTGATGACTGCCTGCAACTGCTCAATCAAATGGGTTATAGCGTCTTCAAGCTGAATTAAATTGCGGGGTAAACCGCCGACTTCGCCTAGCTCCGCCGCCATCAGGCGCAGCGCGTTGGGTTGCTGTTCGAGCCAGGTCTGGGTCGAGCGTAACAGCTGGAAATTGGAGAAATGGTTGATAGCCTTATCCGGCAGGTGGTGACCCTCATCGAAGATATAGATCGTATCCTCAGGTGCAGGCAGCACCGCACCGCCACCCATCATCAGATCGGCCAACACCAGATCATGGTTGCTGACGATGCAATCAACCCGGTGAATCTGTTCACGAGCGCGATAAAAGAAGCAATTTTCGTAGTGGGAGCATTTACGCCCGGTGCAAGTCACATGATCGGTGCTCACCGGAAACCAGGCGTCATTTTCAAGTTCACTGGTCCAACTGTCCCGCTCACCATCCCAGTCACCTCGGCCCAGCCGAGCCAGCATTTCCTCGTATAGCGCCTGATGAGAGGCATCCATCGACACCATTTCATCGTCATACAGAGCGAGGCTATGGTTGCTGGCACCTGCCGCCTGCAATGCCAGGTCAAGCCGCGCAAGGCACAGATAACGTCGCCGGCCTTTGGCTAGGGCGAAACTGAAGTCGAGGCCTGAGTGCTGACGAATATCTGGCAAATCTAACAGAACGATCTGTTCCTGCAGCGCGACAGTAGCCGTTGCGATCACTAGACGCTTTCCTAGCGCTTTGGCAATCGGTAGTGCCGCAATGGCATAGGCCACCGTTTTACCCGTGCCTGTGCCCGCCTCGACCACACAGATAGGGTTCGAGGATAGCCGATCACCGTCGGCATCCACTTCGATGCTCCCCAACGTATTCGCAATATCGGCGATCATTTGTCGCTGACAGTGGCGCGAGGTATAGCCTTTTTCCTCAAGCAGCCGGGAATAGGCTACTTGGATCTCGGATTTTAATTCAGCGCTGATCATTGACGGGGCTTACCTAGATTGCGCATGATCCACACTTCGGAAACTCAAGGAATAACACGCATTGTTCATGAAAGATCAAATCATAACATTCAAGCTCAAGAGTAAATACCATCTGTTGGCGATCCTAACCAGCGTATTTTGCGCTCTGACACAAGCCGCGGACCCATTGCCGTTGGAAAAGCTGAACATGCCCACCGGCTTCAGTATTGCGGTCTTCGCTGAAGTAGAAAACCCAAGACAGATGGCCCTCGGCGAAGACGGCGCTATTTATGTCGGCAGTTTACGGGCGGGAAAGGTGCATCGGCTTCGGGATATTGATGGTGACGGCAAAGCCGATCAGGTGACATTGGTCGCCGCAGACCTAGACTTACCCTCAGGACTCGCCTATCGAGACGGCGACCTGTACGTTGGCGCTGTCAACCAAATCCTTGCCTTTCGGGACATCAAACAACAACTGCTGAACAAGGCGCCTAAGCAACTCGCCACCAGCGAGGTATTAACGACCGCATTACCCACAGAGCGCCACCACGGTTGGAAGTATCTGGCGTTCGGCCCAGATGGCTACCTCTATATCCCCGTCGGTGCACCCTGCAACATCTGCCAACCTGATTCGCCGTTTGCCTCCATCCAACGCATGAATGTGGACGCCAGCCCCGCGACATTCGAGCCCTACGCCTTGGGTGTTCGCAATACAGTGGGCTTCGACTGGCATCCAGATACGGGCGAGCTGTGGTTCACCGACAATGGCCGGGACATGCTTGGCGACGATCTACCGCCCTGCGAACTCAACCGTGTCACCCAGGCGGGACAACACTTTGGCTATCCGTTTTTTCACGGCCAGAGCATTCCCGACCCGGAGTTCTCTGCCGGCCACAATCCGACTGATTACATCGAGCCGGCACTGGATCTCGGTCCCCACGTCGCACCCTTGGGCATGATGTTCTATACGGGCACCATGCTACCGTCGGCATACCACAAGCAAATACTGATCCCTGAGCATGGTTCTTGGAATCGAACACCCGAGGCTGGCCCTACAGGCTACCGTATTACTCTCGCCCGTATGGACGATCAGGGCGGTATGCATTACGAAGTACTGGTCGATGGCTGGTTACAAGACAATGTCGCCTGGGGTCGGCCTGCCGACTTGCTACAAATGGCCGACGGTAGCATCTTGATTGCCGATGATAAGGCCAATGTCATCTACCGGCTCAGTTATTCCGCGCCTGCGATCGAGACCCCGATACTCGAACAGATCACCTATCGCTGAGTAACGACTAATCTTCGGTGACGATATCCTGCCGGGGTTGGTCGCCGTCTTCGGCGATCATTTCCACAATCTCCAGTGATGTGTTTCTGACGGCGACGAAGGGTTCGAAATGGTCGCGCGCGACGTCATGAAATTGGATGCGATACAGGGTCCAGCAAACGAGCAGTGCCAGGGCCCCCGCTGAAACGATAAAGAGCGCATGATTCGTGTAACCAATCAGAAAGGCCACAATGAGCGGACCAAATATCGAACCCGCACTATTCATCATCAGGACACCACTGGCGATTTCCATCAATGACAAGCTGGTATTGTCATTGGCATGCGCCAGACACAGCGAATACAGTGGGAATGTCATACCACCAAAAAGGAACATGGTGGCGTAAATCAATCCCGGGCTAAAACTCAACAGCACCGTCGCCGACAAACAAGTCAGCAGCCCTAACAGGGCCAGCCCCGCAATGACATAACGCCGATCGATTCTGTCTGATAAGCGCCCCACCGGAAATTGAAACACGGTGCCGCCCAGTATCGTCACCGCCATAAACATACCAATCTGTTCTTTCTCTAGACCGTTGACGCTCGCCACGACTGGCCCGAGAGCCCAGAACCCGCCGGTGACCAAGCCACCGAAGAAGGCGCCTACCATGGCAACCTGGGAAGCGGCAATCACGCGAGCAAGACGAAATTTAACCACCGGAATCGGCCCCGGCAGCGAACTCGAGGTCAAACCAATAGGCACAACACCCAGTACCAGCAAGGCCGCCGCCAGCATAAACAGACCGGGAAAGCCTAATTCAAAGCCAATCAATAATTGACCAATACAGATCGACACCAGAGTAATCATGATATAAATCGACAAGACACTGCCACGATGTTCAACGGCAGTCTTCTCGTTCAGCCAGCTCTCAATCACCATATACACACCGGCGAATGCCCAGCCGGAGACGGCTCTGGACAGCATCCAAAACCAAAATTGATCCACTATCCCGATAAACAGCAAGGCCGCCGTCGCGGCCGCAATCAAGACGGCAAAAACACGAATATGACCCACTCTCGCCACCAATCGCGGTATCGTCAAACAGCCAACCACGAATCCCATAAAATAGCTGGAACCCGTATAGCCGATCAACTCTGGCGCCCAATCTAGACTGACCGCATATAAAGGTACCAGCGTGAGTTGCAGGCCATGGCCAAGCAGCAGTATCGCTACCGAAGCTAGCAGCGCTGTTACCGATATTAATAAACCGGTCATATTCAATTCCGAATCAATGACTAAAAAGCAGTCTGAAGCGCAAACAGTCATCTGCCGCTACTTCAATCGCGGCGATTATACCGATCGACCGGCGTTTGTCTGCTAAGAACCCGAAAAATTCACAGAGAAAGTGACCAGACGGTCTACTGTGAGTGATTCGCCAAGTATTATCAGGACAATAAAACCGGGTCAGACTCAGCAGATTCCTGCAAAATCAGGATCTTGTTGACAGCGCTGGGCGACGCTTTAGACCAGTAAGCAGCATAAGCTCTAGCCCCGAAGAGGATAATTCAGCCTATCACCGCACGATAGCCAAAACGCCGACTAATGATCTGAATCGCGGCAAACAACACGGCAAGACCAGCCACTCCTACGAGCATCGAACCCAATACGCCAGCCGCGATAAACGTCATGAAAGCGACAGTCCCGACCAACAGCGCATAGTAAAATTGGGTCGAGACATGATCGATATGCGGACAATCTGCACCGACAGAGGACAATACCGTGGTATCGGAGATCGGCGAAGTATGATCGCCGAATAACCCACCGCTGAGCACCGCACCGATGGTTAAGTACAGTGGCGCCCCGATGGCGACAGCGACTGGAATAGCGAGGGTCATCAAAATAGCGAAGGTACCCCAGGACGAGCCTGTCGCAATGGAAATCACCGCGCCTAGCACAAACACGATCGCTGGCAGGAACGCCGGGCTGACGTCCTCACCGACGAGGGCAGACAAGGTCTGGGCCGTGCCCAGATCCTTAATGACAGAACTCAAAGACCAGGCCAGTATCAAAATGATAACGACAAAAACCATCCGCTCAGCGCCCTTGACGAAATTGCCTAGCGAATCATCGAAACTAACCTGTTGGAAACGATGCATTAAATAGGCGCTGGCAACCGCCGCTGCCACATACGCTATGGTCATTGTCGAACGCACATGAATACTGCTGAGGTCGTCTTGCAGCGCGAAGTAACTCAGCAAAACCGCAATGGTACCCAGCAACAGCCCCAAGGGAATGATAAACAAGCTCAGAGGCGTAGACTGTAAGTCACCGGACGCCTGAGCGGCCTCCTCTTGACCATTATCCACTGGCTCTAATGCTTGAAATTTCTGCTGAGCCTTTGCCATCGGTCCAAAGTCTCGCCCACTGATAATGATAAACGGCACTGCTGCCAGCGTAAAAATTGCATAAAACTGGTAAGGCAAAACATTTAATAAAACACTCAGCGCAGGTTCAGTCAGTCCGGCATCCCCGTAGGCCTGTTCAATCAGGCCCATAATATAAGCGCCCCAACCAATAAAAGGCATTAGGATGCAAACTGGCGACGCAGTGGAATCTAGAATATAAGCGAGCTTTTCTCGGCATATTTTCAACTCCGCAAAGATCGGACGAAACAGCGGCCCTATAATCAGCGCATTCCCTGAGTCCGTAAAAAAAATCAAGAGCCCCGACACCCAGGTGGAAAACTGCGCTCGCACACCATTGGAAATGAACCGGGTCATGCCGCGTGCAAACGCCTTGGCACCACCGGACACCTCAAGGAGTTTAATAAAACCACCGATGGCCATCATGGTGAATATGATTTGAATATTGGAGGGCACACTGATCTGAACAAATATACGAGATTCGATCATGTCCAACGTGGCCAGAAAGGGATTGTAGCTGGTCAAGATCATAGACCCGACGAACACGCCGAGGGACAGTGAAATAAGAATATTGCGGGTCCATATCGCCAAGATAACGGTGAGCACAGGGGGCAATAGCGACAACAGCCCGTAATCAGGCATCAGCTAAATAACCAGCCAAACCAGCCTCGATCTAAACTCTTCTCGCAACCCTTTAGCTGGTCACCATAAGTACTGCTCCGCCGCGCCACTTTTTTTGAGACATCTTTCAACCACTGCTTTTTGGCAAACGAGCGCTTCGCAAAGCCCCCCTGGCCCTCATGGTAGGCAAGATAGAGGTTATAGGCGTCAGCCTTACCGATACCGTTCTTTCGATGACTCTGGTCGTTGTACCAGCCAATAAAATCGATGGCATCGTCAAAGTCGTTGCGATCAGCACCCCAGCTTCCGGTCGAGCGTTTATACGAATCCCAGGTCTCATCAATCGCCTGGGAATAACCATAGGCGCTCGCTGGCCGAGGCCCAGGAATCACCCACAGTATCTTGGTTCTCGGTGGTTTGGCGCGCGATTGAAATGCAGACTCTTGGTGAATAAACGCCATCATCACAGGGATTGATGTACCCCAGCGCCGCGCTGCTTTGCGTGCATCCTTGTACCAGCCGGACTTTTCGTAAAATATTTCACACAAGTTGTCTGGTTTTTCTGGAGGGGCTGACGCGCAGCCAACCAGACTCAACATTAACAATGAACTCAGAACAACTTTCATGCGACTTGGATTCCATGTTTGCCTAGCACTTCAAGCAGTGCGGATTCGTCTATGACGGGTACACCCAACTCAAGCGCCTTAGCCAGCTTAGATCCCGCTGCATCGCCTGCCACGACACAACTCGTATTATTAGAAACCGAACCGCTGACTTTCGCGCCAAGAGATTGCAATTTTGCCTTCGCTTCATTTCGAGTCAGTATTGTCAGAGTACCCGTCAAAACCCAACTCTGACCGGTTAACGCGGTAGGGTCAACCGTCGAAATTTCCGTTTGCCAGTGGACGCCTGCCGCCAACAGCTCATCGATGACTTTCTGATTGTTCTGCTGGTGGAAGAACGCCAAGATTTTTTCCGCGACTATCGGACCAATATCTGCAACAGTCTGCAACAGTTCGTTATTAGCGGCGCGTAAAGCATCAATATCGCCAAAGAACAGCGCCAAGTTTCGCGCCGTGGACTCACCTACCTCAGAGATCCCCAGCGCATAAATAAATCGCGCCATGGTTGTCACCTTGCTTTTCTCTAAGGCCTCAAGAAGGTTGTTCGCAGACTTTGGCGCCATTCGATCCAGTCCTAGCAAGTCCGACTCGGTCAGACTGTATAGATCGGCGGGGCTCGCGATCAAACCCTCATCAACAAGTTGATTGACCAGCTTTGTTCCAAGACCTTCGATATCCATGGCGAGTCTCGACGCGAAATGACGGATATTTTCCTTTCGCTGAGCACTACAGAATAGACCACCACTGCAACGTGCGATGACCTCACCGTCCACCAGTACGATTTCGGCACCGCAGGCCGGACAATGATTCGGTAAATTTATCGATCTAGCATCTGCGGGCCGTTGGGATTGATCCACGGCAACCACCTTGGGAATGACGTCACCGGCCCGTTGCACCAGTACTCTATCGCCAATTTTCAACCCCAGGCGACCCACTTCATCCATATTATGCAACGTCGCATTACTAATGGTAACGCCGCCGATTTTGACCGGCTCAAGCCGCGCCACGGGCGTAATAGCACCGGTTCTGCCAACTTGAAATTCAACATCGACCAACCGGGTATAACCCTCTTCGGCAGGAAATTTGTGAGCAATGGCCCAGCGTGGTGTACGAGTCAAAATACCCAGACGCTGCTGCAGCGCCATACTGTTAACTTTGAATACCACACCATCAATCTCGTAGTCTAGGCCAGCTCGGCGAGCGAGTATTTGCTCATAGTAGATTCGGCACATCGCCGCACCTTGAACGACTTCAACTAACGGATTGATCCGCAAACCCCAGTCCTGTAGTTGCTGCAGTATGCCTGCTTGAGTGGGTGGTAATTCGCCACCTTCAACCAAACCAACACTGTAACAATACATCGTCAGTTTGCGTTTCGCTGTGAGTCTTGAGTCCAGCTGCCGTAAACTGCCGGCTGCCACATTGCGTGGATTGGCAAACAGCTTTTCACCGCGAGCTTGAGCGTCTGCATTAATCCCGTGAAATGTTGGCTTGGCAATATAGATTTCACCCCGGACTTCCAGTCGGTGTGGCCAGCCTTCGCCCTGCAGACGCAAGGGGATCGATTCTATCGTCCTGACATTTTGAGTAACATCCTCACCCGTCGTGCCATCACCACGGGTCGCCCCCCGGACTAATTGTCCATCCACGTATAGCAGACTGATCGCGACGCCATCGATTTTTGGCTCGCAGACAAATTCGAGCACATCAAAGGCGCCCAAACGGGCTTTAATTCGGCGCTCAAAGTCTTCCAGATCAGCTTCGCTAAAGGCATTTTCCAGCGATAGCATCGGCATTTCATGACTAATCTGAGAGAACGCTGACAAGGGCGTGGCACCAATTCTCTGAGTCGGCGAGTCTTCGGTGACGAGCCCTGGGTACCGCGCCTCAAGAGATTTCAGCTCGCGAAATAATTGATCAAATTCAACATCAGAAATAATCGGTGAATCGAGGGAGTGGTACTGGTGATTATGTCGGTTTATGGCGCCACGAAGACGCTCGGCTTGTTCAACTATTTCGGCTGGTAGGGACATGCAAATTCATCGTTACTGCCGGTCTCGAAATCACCGGCTTAGTGAAAGTAAGTATCAACAAAGGATTGAAGATCTTCCTGATAGAGCTCCATCGAGTGTCGCGTCAGCGGCTTACGTGCCTCATCCCTGATCTCACCGTCGAGCTGGATTTTGAGGTACTCTGCTAGACCCAGCATCTCATGGTAAACGCCAACAGGATCGGTCAGTTCATGAGCACGCATAAACAAGCTAACCGCCGGCGTCTTGAAGGTATCCATCGCCGCAGGATCAAAGGCACCTGGCTCGACCGCATTGACCAAACTGAACAACGACTGGCCATTGGTACCGAGCCGATGATAAATATGCATTTCTCCAAAAGTCATGTTCTGCTGTTGCAAACAGGCCAATAAAGCCGGGCCACTAAAATCTTTGCGCCGCGCACTGACATACAGCACCAAAAATTTCTCCGGGCACTCGATAACCCGTCGCGGGTTAGCAGCGGGGCTCCGCTCATCGCTTTCGACCCCATTAGTGCCAGCAGCTGATTTTTCGTTAGCTTCAGCAGCTAATGGCGCGATAACTGGTGGTTCGAAATCTAGTGATTCAGGTTCTAGGTTTTCGGATAGTCTCGTCGCACGCAGGCTGGTTTCGAATAGGATCGTCGACTCAGCGAGATCGTCCGGCAGAATATCTAACAAGGGATCTTGTTGGGCAAGGACATCGATAGGCTCCATCAATACGGGTACGGCCTCAGCCAAATCCAACGCTGCCTGCTTAGGATCGCTGATGAGGCGGGCCCCACCATTGGGTAATTCCGCTCGATAGGGCGCCAGGTCATCGGCATCAATTCGGGGTTCATGTCGCGAATTCAAAAACGATTTATCCAATGACATCTTAAGCGAGCCACGATTCGATCGCATGCGCCAATAACCATGCAACAGCACGCCAATAAGAAACACTGATCCCAGAATGAGCAGCCAGTCGCGCAAGCCGAATTCTATAAAAGACTCCATTATTTCGATTCCGTCAGCGAATTGTGCTTGCTAGCATCACACTGCTGCTAGCGCCACGGCTTCATCAACATCAACGGAGACCATCCGTGACACCCCAGGCTCGTGCATTGTAACGCCCATCAGTTGTTCCGCCATCTCCATCGCAATCTTATTGTGCGTAATGTAGATGAACTGCACTGTTTTCGACATTTCTTTCACCAGATTGGAATAACGCACCACGTTAGCATCATCTAGCGGCGCATCAACCTCGTCAAGCATACAAAATGGCGCAGGATTCAGGCTAAATATGGAAAATACCAAGGCTATAGCGGTTAGCGCTTTCTCACCACCCGAGAGCAAGTGAATGCTTGAATTGCGCTTTCCTGGTGGTCTTGCCATGAGACCAACACCGGTATCAAGTAAATCGTCACCGGTCATTTCCAAATAGGCATGCCCGCCACCGAATACTTTCGGGAACAGCTGCTGGAGTCGGGAATTCACCTTATCGAAGGTTTCTTTGAATCGGGTACGAGTTTCTACATCAATCTTGCGAATCGCGGTTTCAAGGGTATGTAGCGCCTTCTCAAGATCTTCGTTCTGAGCGTCAAGATACTGTTTTCGTTCTGATTGCACTTTGTACTCATCGATAGCGGCAAGGTTAATGGCACCGAGTCGCTGAATTCGATTACCCACACGAATCATGCTCTCTTCCCACTCGGCTTCATTAGCCGCTTCTGGTAGGTTTGCCAGCAGCGCATCCAAATCTTGCTTGTCAGCAACCAACTGCTCACCAATCGTTGCTCGCCTGACCTCGAGTCCCTGCCAATCCATCCGCACCTGATCCAGACTGGCTCGAACCTGCTCGATCGTCTCATCAACCCGACCACGCTGTTGCTCGAGCTCGCGAATACTATACTCGCCTGCTGTAATTCGCTGCCGTGCCAAAGTCAGTGCATTCTCAACTTCAAGACGCTTTTCCAGCTGAATCTCTAACTCCTGCTTCAACAGCACCTGCGGCTCCTCGCTCTCGCTTAGACTGGCTTCGAGGGCTTTCTTGCGCTCGGCGAAGATCAATTGCTGTTCCTGCAAACGGGTCATGGCCTGCTCGGTCGATACCACGGCTGAACTCAGGGACTGAATTTTCAACGCTAGCTGGTGCGATGCATCACGGTGCTCGCGGGCTTTGGAGCGGGCATTTTCCAGCGCTTGCTGACACTCATGTCGCGTTTGCTGCAGCACCGCGCGCTGCTGGGTATCGTGCTCCATCTGATCCAGGGCTTCCTGCAAGATATCCCTGGCATCCTTAAGATTTTGCTCATCTTCTTCAACGTGCTCTGTATCGGCCTCGATCTCTGCTGTTGTGCGCTGCAGATCAGCCTTGACCTGATCGACCTGAAGCTTCTTCGCGCCCAGTTGGGCACGGGTTTCACTGAAAGATCGTTGTAGTTGAACCAGGCGGTTTTGTTCGACTTCACGGTCTCGCTCAGCCAACTGGAGACTCGCGACGCCAGACTCCAGGCTGTCTGTGAGACTGCTCACCTCATGCTCAAGCATTTCAATTTGTTCCACCAGTATCTTCAGTTCGGCCTGACGCTTCAGCACACCCGCAGTGGAATCCCGATCCTTACTTACTCGCAACCATTGTTGCCCTAACCAGAGACCATCTGCCGTAATCACCGATTCGCCAGCCTGTAGCTGCGTACGCAGCATTAATGCGGCAGGCAAGTCAGCGGCGACATAGACACCCGCAAGAATATCGGTCAAATCCGTCGCGCTGGTGATTTTGCTCAGCAGTGTCTCGGCCGAGATTCTGCCGTTAAAGACCGCGGCATTACCGACATTGGATATAAAACTCAAAGAACCCTTATCAAAATCACCCAGTAGCTGGGCGACAACATCAACACCATCAACGCATACCGCCTGTAAGTAATCACCCAGGACAGTTTCAGCCGCATTCGACCACGGATCTTCGACATCGATACGTTCGCCAAGGCGACCATTAGCCTTGAGACTATGACGCTCCAACCAACTGACTTCCGCGTCATCTTGCTGACCTAAGGCCGCTTGCTGCAACGCTTCAAGGGACGCGAATCGGCCCCGGTGACTCTGCAACCGACTACGCTTTTCATCGAGCAGCGTCGTCACATTTTGATTTTCTTCTCGTTGGCTCTCAATCCGTGCGACCAGAGACCGCACTTCCTCTTCAACCCGACCTATTTGTTCTTCCTGGGTCTCGAGCATGGACTGCAATGGACCGACCTCCTCCTCCACCATCCTTTGTTCCTGCAAACGTCCAAGATCCGCTTTCAATGCGACCAGGCGGCGATTCAAGCGCTCGGTAGATTGCTCCAGCGAGCCCATCTTCGATTGCTGAACCTGAGCCTTGTTCTGGGCTTGGGCTGCGCCCTGGTTAAAGGTCTCCCAAGACTGCTGCCAAGCCTGCATACCCTGCTCAGCGTCAGTCAACTGCAACCCAGAAACCTCCTCGGTTTCTCGCACCTGCTCTTGCTGTGGCTCGGTCTGAGCGAGTTCATGTCGCAACTCGCCCAGCTTGCGCTGATCAGCATCTATGTCGGCGCGAATCTTGTACCAATTCTCACTGACCTCTTCGAGATCTTTATTACGTTGCTGATTACGCTCGTTTTGAAACTGGATAGAATCTTCGATTCGGGCAATTTCGGTGCCGATATCGTAAAAGCGCTTCTGAATTTCATTGGTCTCATCGGACAGGGCAATAAGCACTTGGCGCTTTTCTTCCACTTCCGCATCAATTCGACGCAGGTCGGCAATACTGGCATCCTGGGCGATCTGTAGGCGATTAATACTCGCTTCTTTCACCTGGGCGTCAGCGCTAATCGTTCGCCATTTCAGGGCCTGAAGCTGAGACTTAATCTCGCGCTCTTCTTGCTTGAGCTCGGTGTAGCGTTCAGCCGCCCGAGCTTGACGTTCAAGATGATGTAACTGGCGCCCTAGCTCGTCCCGCAAATCACTTAAGCGGTCCAAATTGTCGCGGGTATGACTGATGCGTCGTTCCGTTTCCCGCCGCCGTTCCTTGTACTTGGAAATGCCCGCGGCTTCCTCAATATAGACCCGCAATTCTTCAGGCCGAGCCTCGATCAAGTTGCTGATCATGCCCTGCTCGATAATCGAATAGCTGCGCGGCCCCATGCCAGTACCTAAAAATATGTCGGTAATATCTTTACGACGGCACTTCTGACCATTCAAATAATAGTTAGACTGGCCATCTCGAGTCACCTGGCGCTTAATGGAAATTTCGCTATAGGCCGCATATTCACCGCTCAGACCACCTTCGGTGTTATCGAAAATTAACTCAATATTCGCCTGACCGACCGGTTTACGGGTGGTTGAACCGTTGAAAATAACATCCGCCATAGACTCGCCACGCAAGGTCTTGGCCGAGGATTCTCCCATCACCCAACGCACAGCATCAATAATATTCGATTTACCGCAACCATTAGGACCGACAACAGCGCAGAGATTGGAGCGAAAAGGCACAGTAGTGGGATCAACGAAGGATTTGAACCCAGCGAGCTTGATGGCTTGCAAACGCATAAATTAATCTCACTCCAGACTGAAGTATAAGGCGAGGCGGCTAATCTCCGGTGCTCGTAAAACCGCTTATTCTATGCTAATCCGGACGCTTACGCCCCAATAAATTACGCAACCCAAGCATTAACGGCAGTCAGCAGACTTAACTCAACGCAGCTTGACAAAGACCGCGCCGGAGTTTTGTCCGTCTTGGCTATAGCTCAAGATATCGCCGCTAAATTGCCTAGCTCGCAGCTCAGCAAAAACTGCCTCTCGAATCAGGCCGGAACCGACGATTACCCTGAGCCCCGCAGCCCGCCCTACTTCAGCTTCTATCAATAACCGCTCAAGCTTGATGAGGGCCTCGTGAACCCGCTCCTGCTGATGGGCAATATCTTCTGTCAGCACGTAGCCGTCAGTTTGGCGCGCCACTTGACCGTCACATTTAGGACAGCGGCCAACATCTCTCGGAACACGCATGCCACAGCTAAGGCAGTCTATAATATTCCCACCTGGCTTGATCGACACGGCTTGCTCCTCATTATAGGTATATCTTAGGCCCACGGATACTCTCGCCCGCAGGCTCACCACTGACTCATAGCAACGCACTTGCCGGGCTAAACAGCCAACATCAACGATCACAAGACCCAAAGCCTCAGACCCGCAATTTTCTCACAATCGCGCCCTGCAGTACAATCCGCCGCCACCCTCAAAACGGGCACTGACAGCCACCCCGCGGGGCGCGCCGTCAGTCACAAGCCAGTTAAAGGCTGACAGATCATCCCTACTCAAAAATTGCACCCTCCAGCAACGCGTCTCGTAGTTGAATCCTTGACAGCGAAACCATGTATAATCACTCCCTGATTTTCTGATCTCACTCTCGCGCCAGACAAGGACCTTTCCAGATGCTGTTCAAAAATGCATCAGTTTACCGACTGACCAAACCCTTCGAGCCCACAGCGGAAGAACTTCTCGCGTTACTGGAAAAAAATGCCTTCGTTCCCTGCGCCGGCTTGCGACCTTCCAGCTTTGGCTGGGTATCACCCATCAAGGATATCGAAGATGCTCCTCTGGGCCATGAAGTGGCCGGCAGCATCTTGCTCTGCGCCCGCCGGGAGGACAAAGTCATTCCACCTAGCGCATTGAATGAGGCCATCGCCGAGCGCGTTAATCGGATCGAGAGCATGGAAGGTCGAAAACTCAGATCCAAAGAGAAGCTGAATATCAAAGACGATGCCCTCGCAGAATTGTTGCCGCGAGCACTGGCACGCTCCAAGCAAATCATGGGCTATATCAACCCCGCCTCGAATCTACTGGTGATTGATACGGCCAATGCATCGGAAGCCGAACTATTTATTAACTGTCTTCGCGATTCTGTGGGCACCCTGTCTGTCGTACCTCCACAGGTCAAATCCAAACCCACTGACGTGTTCAGCCAGTGGTTGATGCACAGAAAACTGCCGGAACATTTTGCCCTGGGCGACCAGTGCGACCTTGTCGACCCAGAAGACGGCGCCTCTGTAACTTGCAGAAAGCAGGATCTGGATACTCAGGAGATTCGCCATCACCTTGAGGCCGGCAAGATGTGCACTAAACTCGGGTTACGCTGGTACGGCGATCTGCGCTTGGCCGTTGACAAAGACCTGATTCTAAGGCAACTCAAAATCGAATCCAGCGACGACGATGCGGAAGATGAAGATAACCCCATTGCCAGAATGGACGCCGCATTCGTCAATATGACATTGGAGCTCTCACGTTTCTTGCCGGCATTATTCAGTGCTCTGGGCGGCGAAACTCTGGCCATCGATGACCAATAAGCGGCAACCGCCGATAGCCCCATCACAACCCGTTAGACGTTAACAATCTCGACAATGCAGCCTATACTCTAGCCCTCTGAAGGGCTCAATATAAAGGGGTAGACGGCATGAACAGATTGGCGAGCAAAGTGGCCATTATCACCGGCGGCGCTAGCGGCATCGGCGCCGGCACGGTACGACGCTTTATCGAGGAAGGCGCAAAGGTTGTGATCGCCGACATTCAGGACGATCTCGGCCAGGCTCTCGCGGCAGAACTGGGTCAAAACGCTATTTATCAGCATACCGACGTCGCCGCAGAAGCGGATGTGGAACGCATGGTAGACCTAGCCGTCAACCACTTTGGCCATCTCGATATTCTATTCAATAATGCCGGCTTCGGCGGCGTCAGCGGTGAGCTTCAGGACCTGGTAATCGGTCAGGAGTATGCGAATACGGTGGGCGTCATGTTCACCGGCGTGGTACTTGGCATCAAACACGCAGCTCGCGTGATGAAACCTCAGCGCAGCGGCTCCATTATCAGTACCGCGAGCGTTGCTGGCTTGCAAGCCGGGCTTGGGCCCCATGTCTATTCCGGCATTAAAGCCGGCGTCATTGGTCTCTCGCGCTCCGCGGCACTCGAATTGGCGGCTTTCAACATTCGCGCCAATGCAATCTGTCCGGGCGGTATCGCCACACCTATCTTCGCCCCCATGCTGGAATTCCATCAAGGTGACAATCAATCGGTGGTTGAAATCATGCGCACGCGCATGGCCCAGGCCCAGCCCGTGCAGCGCTCTGGCGAGGCCGCAGACATTGCCAACATGGCGCTGTTTTTAGCCAGCGACGATTCCACCTTTATCACCGGCCAGCATCACGTGGTCGATGGCGGCATGACCAGCAGCCGCATGCGCCTTGATGAGAGCCTCAAAGATGGGGACAACGACCCAGCATGAATTGCGCACTTTTGATCTAACCCCATGCTAGTGGGCCAATGCCGATACGCGTGTCTCAGCACGGGGGTTCTTGCGACCAACTAGCCAGCACCCATGTCAGCCCTACGACCAGTACCCATAGAAGTTGGATAAATGCTCGATAGATCCCCTCGATGGGCATTTAATCTTCAATAAGCATCTGATCGAGCGCATATTTTTGTTATTATTGGCGCTAATTACACTGATGGAAAAAGATTCATGACCCATGTATCCGTGGCTGCGGCCTTACGAGGAGACTCCACCGTCGGCGCAACCATTACAGTCAAAGGTTGGGTCAGAAGCAAGCGTGATTCAAAAGCCGGTATTTCCTTTATCGCCGTTCATGACGGCAGCTGCTTTGACGCTATTCAAGCCGTCGTTCCCAGCGAACTGGAGAATTACACCCGTGATGTACTGACTATCACAACCGGTTGTTCCGTGGTTATCGAAGGTGTTCTGGTTGTCTCCGAAGGCAAAGGCCAATCGCTAGAAATGCAGACCACCCGGGTTGAGGTAATTGGCCTGGTTGATGACCCTGAAACCTATCCCATTGCGAAAAAACGCCATACCTTCGAGTACCTGAGAACCGTTGCACACTTGCGGCCGCGGACGAATACCTTTGGCGCTATCACTCGAGTGAGAACGACGCTGGCGAACGCCATTCATAATTATTTTTATGCTCGAGACTTTCACTGGATCAATACACCCATCATCACCGGTAGTGACTGCGAAGGTGCTGGCGAGTTGTTTCGGGTCAGCACTTTGGATCTCACCAACCTGCCCTTGCAGGACGGCAAGGTTGATTACAGCCAGGACTTCTTCGGCGGCGAATCCTTTCTCACCGTTTCGGGACAATTGAATATAGAAGCTTACTGCCTGGCGATGAGCAAGGTTTACACCTTCGGCCCAACCTTTCGCGCTGAAAATTCACACACTAGCCGCCACCTAGCAGAATTCTGGATGGTCGAGCCTGAGATCGCCTTCGCCGATCTAAATGATAATGCCGACCTCGCCGAGGACCTTCTTAAGCACGTCTTAACCACCCTGTTAGAAGAGCGCGAAGACGATATGGCATTTTTTGCTGAGCGAGTCGACAAGGATGTGATCACTCGCATCCGCTCGGTGACAGACGCAAGCTTTGAACGTATGGAATATACGCAAGCAGTCAACATACTGCAAAGCAGCAAGCAGGCTTTCGAGTTTCCAGTGGCGTGGGGACTCGATTTGCAATCTGAGCATGAGCGTTACCTGACGGAGCAACATGTGGGCAGACCTGTTGTGCTGATGAACTACCCAAAAGACATCAAGGCGTTCTATATGCGCCTTAATGATGACGATAAAACTGTCGCGGCGATGGACGTACTCGCGCCAGGCATTGGTGAAATCATCGGCGGCAGTCAACGAGAAGAGCGCCTGGATGTACTTGACAGCCGCATGGCGCCACTGGGATTACAAGATGAGCTGTGGTGGTACCGGGACTTACGGCGTTATGGCACAGTTCCCCACGCCGGCTTTGGCCTGGGTTTTGAGCGTCTGCTCAATTATGTCACTGGCATGGAAAACATCCGCGATGCGATTCCGTTTCCTCGAACACCTGGTAGCGCACACTTCTAATTAGCCGTTGAACTCCTTAACGGTCTAGTGAGTGCCCCGCAAGGGGCGCCCCATCAGAAGTACCAGACTAGGGGCGACCCGCACCGGCGACGGTCACTGCCACTGCTTCAATCCGGGCAGTACGACTGGTCTTCGCATCCGCGCCAGAACCATCCGCAGTACAGATATACAGCGTCTTGAGATCTGGACCACCGAGCATGCAAGCAAACGCTGAACGACCAGTATCGATCTTCTGCAGAATTTCGCCGCCGGCTTTAACGCGAACGACGCACTGACCGACAGGATCAGCCACCCAGATAGCGCCTTCCGCATCAAGACAGATACCGTCCGGTGCATGGGGTGCGATATTGGCCCACTCTCGACGATTCAATAAATCACCCTGTGCATCAATATCGAATGCCGTCAGGCGCGCCGCGAAGGTTTCGCCGACAATCAACATCTGTCCATCAGGGGTGATGACACTACCGTTGGCAAACACCATATCCGCTGCCGCCACAGACACTGCCCCGTCTGGCTCGACTTTTATTAAGTTGGCAGCTACCGGCACGCCGCCGCTTTCAATATCAGAACCAAAGTTACCAACGTAAGCTCGCCCAGTAGCATCAACCACCATATCGTTGCAATGGTAGGAGGCGAGCTGGGACAGATCCGCATGCTCTACTAATTGGTCATCAGGCTCAAGCCGCAGCAACTTACGATCCAACATAGATACTATCAACATTCGACCATCGGGCAACCAGCCCAGCCCGGAAGGCTGATTTGGAACCTCGACAATAGTTTCAAGATGACCTTGTGCATCCAGAGCCAGCACCCGATGGGTGTAAAAATCAGAGAAGAACAACCTGCCAGCATGCCAACGGGGGGCTTCAGTGAACGATAATCCTGTCGCTACAATATCCATCTCTATCCTCTTCAGATCCTGCTTTATGTTGCTGTAATCGCCTGATCAAAAATCTCAGCCGCCGAATCTCTAACCGGCAAATCAGTCACCCATCAGCATCTTCCAGGAAGCCAGGTCGTTGATCCGCATATAGGTATTGATTTTTTTTGTCTCGGCAAGGCTCGCGCTCGGCACATCGGAATAGTTATGCCCGGGCAGCAACAGGGTATCATCAGGCAATGCTGCCAACTTTTGGATACTATGAAACATATCTTCAGAGTTTGAACCGGGCAGGTCCACTCGACCACAACCATTGATAAATAAGGTATCCCCCGAGACCAGTGTTTGCTTGACACGAAAGCACTGAGAGCCTGGCGTATGACCTGGTGTATGTAAAAATTCCACCTCAACGTCGCCAACCTTAAGCCGGTCGCCAGAATCTACCTTGACCATATCGGAGTCCGAGATACCCGTGACCTTCTTGACTCCATCGGCCTCAATCTTGTGGGCATAAATCTTCACGGGATTCGTTGCCAATAACTCGGCGACACCCTGCACCTTGTTTTTACCAAAAGAGCCGCCGCAATGATCTGGATGATAGTGCGTCAACAGCGCAGCATTCAGTGTATAGCCGCGCTCGTTGATGATGTTCATGATGGCATCGATATCCCAGGCCGGATCTATCACCACCACTTCTCGCGTCCGCTTCGACCCGATTAGATAAGTGAAGTTTTGCATGGGACCAATCTGAATTTGTTCCAGAATCAACTCATCTTCCATTGACATACCCGTAACCTCTAAACCCAAAACCCTAATATACCGCGCGGTGACTGCAGCGTCGAGCTTTGCGCCAGAGCTAGAACTCAGGGCGCAATGCCTTTCTTTTCAGCAGAAACAGTGGGCATCACGCCTGCCCATTTTCGCCATAACCGTTGCTTCAAGCTCCCCACCGACGCGCGTAAATCGTCACCCACGCAATACAACGCTGGCACCATCAAGAGCGACACGAACAAGGCGAACAACACCCCAAAGGCCAGAGATAACACCGCCGGCTTCAAAAACTGAGCGTCCGTCGAACGCTCAGCCATAATTGGCATCAGCCCCACAAAGGTGGTCACCGAGGTAAGCAAAATCGGTCTAAACCGAGCCACGCCGGCGGTCACAACAGCCTCTGCGGCATTCAGGCCCCGCTGTCGCAGGCGCTCTACGTAATCGACGAGAACCAAATTATCATTCACCACCACGCCTGCCGCCGCACCGATGCCAAAATAGGAAAACATGGCCATAGACACACCGAATAGCCAATGACCGTAGACAGCCCCCATAAAGCCAAAGGGAATGGCGGTCATCACCAACAAGGGTAGCCAATAAGAACGAAAGGCAACGGCGATCAGCGCGTACATGACAAATAACGCAATGGCGAACAAGGAGACGAGCTCGCTCATAAACAACTCTTCGCTTTCCGCATTACCACTCACACCGATCTTAACACCAGGATACTTTTTCTCAATTTTAGGCAAAAAGTTGTCTTTCATATCCGTATTAATATCACTCATAAGGTCACCGGTAACATCTGCGGTGATCCACACAACTCGCTCACCATCTCGGCGATCAATATTCTGAACACCGGTGGCCACCTCAATTTCGGCCACTGACAACAACGGAATTTCTCGACCCTCTAAGGTGCGGATATAAAACTGGTTAAGGCTGTCGAGGCTATGACGCAAAGCTGACGGATAACGAACCATCACTCTGACATCACCATTTTCTCGCGGCAATCGTTGAACTTCTTCACCGAAGTATGCCTGCCTTACTTGCTGTGAAACCTGCGCCAGGGTCACACCAAGCTTTTCCGCACCCGGTAACAACTGGATATGCAGCTCATCTGATTCGCCGCGCATAGAGTCACGCACGTAAAAAGTGCCGTCATAACTGTAAAGCTGCGCCTGAACCTCTGATGCTACGGCACGCAAAACCTCCATGTCCCCGTGACGCAGCGCATAGTTAACCTGAGGCGTCGAATTATTCATCGTGTAGTTAACTTCAATCTCATCCGCATCTGGAATTTCGCCCACCAGTTCTCTTAGTCGAGTCGCCGCTTCTTTTGCACTAAGATCTCGGATTTCGGGTGGCGCCAGCTTAATGATGGCTATCACGCTGTCCCGACGAGAACGCGTATACCAGCCTTCAATCAGCTGGCCTGAGCCCCCCTCCTCGATCGCCCGCTCGCCAACTTCCTTGATCAATTTTAATTCGGCTGCCTGCAATTGATCGAGGACAGCAAGTGCACGGGCGTAGGGTGTTCCCGTCGGTAACGTTACATTGAGATAGATGATTTCATTTTCGACTTCCGGCATAAACCCAAACTTGACCCAACCGCTGGAATAAAGCCCGAGGCTCAAAATGAAAGCCATTACAAACGCGCTGACCGTTACGTATCGATGGCGCACACAACGATCTACCCAACGACGGTAAGTAGTGTTGGCAAAATGTATAATGCTTTCTTCGATGCGCTTCTGCCAACGGGCTAAGGTACCGAGTTTTTCTCGATGTTTCAGATGCGCAAGATGCGCCGGCAAAATTAAAAAAGCCTCAATCAGAGACACCAGCAATGCCAGTGTGATGACGATCGAAAACTGACGAGTGACCTGAGCCTCTTCCGTAGACAAGAAAAAGAATGGCGCAAATGCAACCATGGTAGTGAGCACCGCAAAGATCACCGGTTTTGACACCACTGATGCGCCCTCAATGGCAGCCGCGAGGCCACCATGGGTATGACTATGCTGGTGAATACTCTCGCCGACCACAATGGCGTCATCGACGACAATCCCCAGCACCAGCAAGAAGGCAAAGGTAGACATAATATTCAAGGACACATCGTTCATCGGTAACAGTGCAAATGCGCCCATAAACGACACCGCGATCCCCACAGTCACCCAGAGAGCAACCACCGGCCGCAAGCTTAGAATCAGAACCAGAAACACCAACAACAGACCAATAAATGCCGACGAGGTAATCGTGTTCATTCTACTTTTATAGATATCCGCCGTGTCAAACCATAGGGTAAGACTGACACCCTCGGGCAGATCAAGTTTGCGTGTTGCTATCCAAGCCCTGACCGCATCGCTAGATTTGACGACCTGCATATTGTCCGTGGACAGAACTTGTAGTAACACCGCCGGCTCACCGTTCATGGTAGCGAGAATTTCTTCATCTTCGAAACCATCGATCACTCGCGCAACATCGCCAACACGGACACTAGCACCGCCTTGAGATTGACGAATAACAATTCGACTGAAATCATCTTCGCTGTCTGCCATGTTTCGAGCCCGCAACCGAACATCGCCGGTTTCGGTACGGATCTGGCCCGTCGACAAGTTAATCGAACTGGCGCGGATGGCCGCGGCGACCTCGGCGAAACCAAGACCATACTGTCGCATAGCATCATCGGACAGTTCGATAGTGACTTCTTCCCGACGACTACCAAACAAATCCACGAGGGATATATAAGGTAATTGGGCGATTTCATCGCGCATGTCCTGCGCCAGCTGCGTCAGAGCCTTCTCACCAATGTGGCCATGTACCGCAACACGCATCATTTCCTGACGGTATTCCACTCGCCTAACCTTAGGGTTTTCGATATCTCTGGGTAGGGAGTTGACCGCATCCACCGCATTTTTGACATCATTAAGGAATGCATCCATATTCTGGCTAGGTAAGGTGTGCACCTCTATGCGAGCAAAGTTTTCAGTGGCGGTTGAGTAGTACCGATAGACGCTTTCAAGCCCACTCAGCGCTTCTTCGATGCGCATCACGATCTGTTCTTCCACTTCCTGCGGTGCCGCACCCGGCCAAACAACTTCGATGACCACTTGATGGGGCTTGAAGACCGGAAAAGCTTCTCGCTCCATAGACAGGAAGCCAAGAAGTCCTGCCAGTAATATCCCAAACATCAGCAAGTTCGCCGCGACGGGATTGGACGCCCACCATGCAATAATCCTTTCCATCGGTCTTAGCTCCCCACCGCCTTAGCTTGCTCTCGATTCGCTACCCGAGTCTCACCTTCGGTCAAGCCGAGAGTCTCAAGCGCCATACCCTGGATCGCATTGCGAATCGAGGAAACAACCACCCGCTCGCCAACCTCTAGCCCGCTGGCAATCACCGCATCGGTCAGGGTGCTATGAGTCACCACCACCTCACGAACATCCAATTTGCCGGCATCATTCACCACATAAACCTTATTTCCAGCCCGCAACGCCTCGCGCGGAATCACATAGCCATTTTCAATCTGTCGACCCTGAATCTCCGCTTTCACATAAAGCCCGACTGCCAAGGGCATACCTTGGCTCGAACGATTCAAGGTATAGGGTGCCAGAACCTCTGCGATGCCGTAGATCATCCGCGTGTCACGATCAATCGCCGCATCTAAGCGAACCAGTTTCCCGGCCCAAGATTGCTCGGTACCGGCAACCATCGCCGAGAACGACACAGCCAAACCTTGACCCGTGGCAGCCACGAATCCAATCGGTAAACCCAAGGAGGCCAGCTGGCCGTCCGACAAAGGCAGGCGAACCTCAACCTTATCAATGGCAAAGGCTCGACCCAGGGCCATACCCGGCGTCACATATTGGCCAATGTCGACGTGGGTACTGATCAATCGGCCATCAAATGGCAGGGCGATCTTGGTCCGAGAGAGATTCAGCTCGGCCTGCTGCAAGTCGGCACGAGCTGCATCCATGCGCGCCCTCGCCTCGGCAACCTGTGGTTTTCGCAGCGCGAGATCTGATGCCTGACTGGCGTTTCGCAATTGCTTGCGCGCAACTTCAGCGGTCGCCACCGCCGTTTGCAACGCAACCTCAGCTTCGGCGAGTCTGGCCTGGGTCTGTGCCAGGGCTAATTGATAGTCGACAGGCTCAATTTCGACCAATGACATGCCAGCCTGAACCAGGCCACCCTCGATAAATTCAGAGGATACAGCCACCACTCTGCCTGGTATCTGGGACACCAGGTCGACCATGGTGCCGGCCCGCACCTCACCCTGGGTTAACACGACTAACGCCACATCTTTACGCTCAACCGCGTCAACAAAGACACTTAAGGCACGAGGTGTTCGATCTTTCTTCTCTGGCTCAGGCTTTGCCCAATGGAGGCCAGCATAGCCACCTATGGCCGCGATGATGATCACCACCGGTGCTAAGACTTGCAGCATTTTATTCACTTCGAGTCACCCTTGAGTTGAAAATAGCCGTCCGCTGGCCGTTATGACACATACGCTGTCAAACTGCGCGCCAATTGCCAGCCATTAAAGCGCAATCGAACCGTAGTTTTAAGTGATCTACGGTGAAGTGACGGATCTGTCAGCTAGAGTCCCCTTTATCGAGGGATCGTGCATCCCGACAATGACATTACGGTCAGCGTTCAGCTTCAATCGTGGTACCCTATAGGCTGCCACGCCGTGCCAGACACAACGACTATAGCGCACTTCATCAGCCTTAAACTTAAGACGAGCACAACCATGAGCCCATTGGCACCCGTGTATTTCGGCAGCGTTAACCGCTGGGAATGTGACGAGAACGACCACCTCAATGTGAGGTTTTATGCTCAGAAGATGCAGCAGACATTGACCTGCGGATTGTTGGACCTCGGCTTGGCGTCACCCCTAACCCTTGATGCGACGCTACAGTCGATCGCTGCGCAGCATATGCGATATCTTGCAGAAGCCAGAATCGCTACGCCATTGACAGGCCTTATAGGTCTGCTGGAAACCACTGACAACAGCTTTACGGTGCTGACAGAACTGCACAATACCGAGACCGGGCTGGTTCAGGCATCCTTCACCCAGACCTTCAACACCAGGCTGGAACGCCGCTCAGCAAGCCACCTGCCACTGCCAGATCACGCCGGCAGTCGAGGTATCGCTTATCGGGACTCACCGTTTGCGCAGCTAAGTTTGGCTGAGGCCCTTGAACAGGGTTTCATCACCATCGGCAGGGGTATGATTCAAGCCGACGAATGCTCAGTGGATGGTCGCCTCCTACCTCACCTGTACATGGGCCGAGTTTCAGACTCAATGCCGAACCTCTGGGCCAGGTTCGCCAGCCCGGATGAACCGGGCTTGCGCGGCGCGGGCGACGAAGGCGGCGCGGTGCTCGAATACCGTATGACTTACTCTGGATCCTTAAGCCTGGGCGAGCGATTTGAGGTTGTCTCCGGGGTACTCGCGCTCGCCGACAAGACCCAGCATTTCGTTCATCAGCTCTACAGTGTCGAGACCGGACGCTGCGTGGTTGCCGCGGAAGCCCTTGCCATCGCCATGGACCTCAAAGCCCGAAAAGCCATGTCCATCAGTCCTTCTCGGCGGGCCGCAATGCAGGCTTTCTTGTTGACGACGCCTGAGCCAGCGGCCAAACCCTGAGTATTAACTAGTCAATACCCCTTCGTCATGGCGTATTGTTAAACAGCGACGGCGGCGGTGACTGCGATTTCAACAGTGTATTGAGGCGCTGCCAGTTTCGACTCAACACAGGCACGAGTTGGGGTGGCGCCGTCGACAACCCACTTATCCCAAACACTATTCAGTCCGGCAAAGTCGGCCATATCAGCCAACCAGATAGTGGCCGTCAGCAGTTGAGACTTATCAGTACCCGCCTGCGCCAAGAGCTCGTCGATAGCTTGCAGGATATCCGCAGTCTGCTCGGCCGCAGTGCCACCAGCGGCATTCTGCGCAACCTGGCCGGCTGTCGATACAACACCATTATAAACAACAGCTTGACTCATTCTTGGGCCGGATTTTATTCGTTTAATCGTCATATTATCTGTGTTCCCGCTAAATATTTTATTTGATATCACAAGGATAGATTTATCTGTGTGATACAGAAATTGCCTAACTGCTACTATAACAAAATTGAATCAAACATATCGTGATTAGAAATAACTCGCAGCAATCAAACCACCCACTAACGGCAACGTGGCAACGAGAAACATAATAAACGAATAGGACAAAACCTTGTTTGCAGGTAACCCGGTCATAATCAACAACGGTATCACTACGAACGGATGAATGATGTTAGTCCACTGGTCACCATAGGCGACACCCATCACAATCAGCGCCGGATCAGTACCTAGGGTCTTGGCCGCTTCCAAAAATGCCGGCCCCTGAACAGCCCACTGAGCGCCACCCGAGGGGATAAACAGATTAATCACGCCGCCAGAGAAAAAGGCAATCAACGGTAGACTTTCGGCCGTGCCGATTCTGGCAAAAAAACCTGCGATCTGGGCAACAAAACCCGTGTTCAGCATAATGCCCATGATGCCAGCATAGATCGGATATTGAAGTAAGGTCGGCACTATCGCTCGACCCGCCTGCATTAACACCTGGGTAAACTCCATCGAGGAACGGGTCAGCAGTAGACAAGCGGCCAGGAAGGTCCAGTTGACGATGTTCAAATCCAATCGAATGCCTTCGGTATAAAACCAATTACCGATATACGCCACCAAGATCAAACCCAGACTCAACGTCAACCAACGGGCGTTCTCAAGATATCCCGCCAGACCCAGCCGAGCTGCCAACGGCTGGTCGGCCGCTAGAAGCGCCTCACTGCTCGTCTCGGGTTCATCAATTTCCTCGATTTCCCCCACCGCCGGCCCAAGTTGCATGGCAACCAACGCCACGGTCGCTAGTGTCACCACAATCGTTACCAAATTAAATGTCGACAAAATGGTTTCGGTCACCGGCAGTAACCCCCCTAACAGGGTTTCCATCGGGTTCCCCGGCGTCGCCACCATCAAAGGCGCCGAGCCGGAATAACCCATGTGCCAGACCACGAAGCCACTGAATGCCGCACCACCCAACAATGGGTAATGAACCGGAATACCCCTGCGGCGAAAAGACAGGGCAACCTGACGCGCCATCAAACCACCTAAAATCGTTCCCAGAGGCCAGGCGATCAGACACACGCAACCGGCAAATACGGCCACAAATCCATAGGCTGACGTGGCAGTTTTCGGCAAGCCCGCGAGCCACTCTAGGTAGCGAGGCACAGGCCCAAGATGCGCTAACGCATAGGCAAACAGAATCGTCAGGCAAACTTGCGTAATGAAGGGCAGCAACGAACTCAAGCCGTTACCCCAAGCCATCAAGACCCCTTGAGAATCTGTCGGCGTATAACCGTAGGCCAAAATCATCGCCGCTAGGGTCATCACGATAGCGAACGTAAATGGCTCGGGCATGTAACGATCAAAACCCCGAATAACCACACGAATCAGCGGCTGCAGCAAACGGTTAATGGTGATGTCCTCCGGCACCGTGGGCATGCCCATGGGCCCGCTCTTCTGGCGTCGATTCTCGAACCTCGACAATATCGAGCTCGAACACGAGAGTCTGGCCGGCAAAAGGATGGTTCGCGTCTATATCGACATTGAATTTTCCGACTTTGATAATTCGAGCATTACGCACACCCTCTTTCGTGTTGATATGGACAATTTGTCCAGCCTTGAGCTTCTTCGGTGCGTCAACCAGGTGCTTGATGGGAACTCGATGTTGTGAGTCTTCAACGCGCTTGCCGTAGGCCTGTTCAGGTGGCAAAACCACGTGGACACTATCGCCTGCTGACTTATCCATGATGGCTGCTTCCAGTCCGGCGAGAATATTCCGCCGTCCGATCATGCAGGCCTGTGGTGCCTCATCGCGATTGGTCTCGAGCTCAAGGCCTGCTTCGTCCTTGAGGGTGTAATGGAAAGTGACGATCATACCGGTACTGACTTGCATGGCTTCAACCTATAAGCGACAAAAACAGCAGTATCTCACTACTGACCAGGAAGTGGTATTCTTGCCGTATGCATGACGTCATCCAACTAGAAACGCAACAAACCCATGTCAATCCGGTGTTTAACACCCTGGTTCATGATGGCTGGCTGCTGCGCTTCAGTCGTGGCTACAGCCTCAGCACCGATTCTGTCTGGCCCCTGCGCCAAGGTGAAATTGGCTTGGCGGCGAAGGTGGCTTATTGCGAGGAACAGTTCCAACTCCAGCGTCAGAGCTCCACCTTTCGCCTGACTAGCCTCGGTTATCACCAATCCATCGACGCCTATCTTCGCGACAGTGGCTATCGAATTGCAGAAAGTGGTGTGGTATTAACTCGCGCCTTATCCCGAGCCCCAACCACAGCACTCAAGACCTTACCGTTAACCCGCTGGTTGGATTTGTGTTATCGGTTAAATCCTGAGGATGTCTCTGGCCAGCGCCTGCTCCAGGAACAGCTGTTGAGTCAGATAGAATTGCCTATGTGGTGCGCCGTCATCGAGGCCGATGGTATTGCGGTGGGCTATGGGCGGGCGATACAAAGCGGCTCTCACCTGTACCTCGACGACTTATGGCTCTTACCCGATTGGCGCCGTCGCGGTCACGGCCAGCGTCTGCTAGACGGCTTGCAAGGATTCGGCCAGGCTCACGGTGCAACCAGGGCCTACCTGACGCTCAGTGATGCTAACCCCAGGGCCACTGCATTCTTTCGTCAGGCTGGATTTAGCCTGGCATATCCCTACCATTACCGACAACGCTGAACATCTAGCGCGCGGTCTAGCCTTCAACAAAACCTTTCCAGCCACTCATGTACTTGACGAAGTTTTCACCGAGCCCTTCCGCGCGTAAATAATCGGCACTAACCGGTATCGTCACAGGTGTAAACCCGGGATCGCGCTGCAACTGGTTAGGGTAATCATGATGCAGAATAGCGGCGCGACCCAGCATTAGCCAATCAACGCCAGCCGCCAACGCCCGCTCGGCGTCAGCCGGCGTGGTGATTTTACCAGCGACACCCAGGCGCACAGGACCACGTTCCAGCGCTGTAAAGTAGCTCATCAGGCCCTGCCCTTTGAATTGCTCCTCGTCGGGCTCCTTGAACACATCCCACAGAGACATATCGAGAAAATCAATCTGCGATTCAGCAAAGAGTCGCTGACAAATCACCAGCACTTCAGCCAGTTGCATACCAAACCGCTCAGGAGACAAGCGTAAACCCAGCATAAAGTCGTCACCGCAACGTCGACGGATACCATCGATAATGTTGAATATTGGTCTCGCCCGGTTCTCCAGCGAGCCACCAAACTCATCGTCACGTTGATTGATCTCAGGCGAGAGAAATTGTCCGAGGATATAACCGTGAGCGCCGTGCAGCTCAACACCTTGAAACCCTGCCTGCTCTGCTCGCTCGGCGGCGCGAATAAACGCCTCAATCATTTCCTCAACTTCCGCAGTAGTCATCCCTCGCGCACCCGTCTCGGCATTATCGGACGGACATACGGGCGTCGTGCCGATCAGTTCCTTCGGCGAACGCATTCCCGCGTGATGCAGCTGAACAACTGCGACGCTGCCGTTAACTTTAATGCCTGTGGCCAGACGAGTAAGACCTGCCAGATGGTTGTCGTCGAATATCCCGAGCTGGCCAGGAAAACCCTGACCCTGCGACTGAACATGCGCCGCACAGGTCATCGTTAGTCCAAACCCACCTTCAGCGCGCAGGGTCAGCCAGCGATACTCATCATCTGACAGACAGCCATCAACATGACTCTGAGAATTCGTCAGAGGCGCAAGCATAAACCGGTTTTTTATCGCTGGGCCGCGGCTAAAGGTTAGGGGTGTAAATAATTGACTCATAGGGTATTCCATCAGTATCTAAGGCTCAGGAACAACTCAAACATCACCCTCGAGCGGTCAGATATCTGAGTTCCTCAAAAATAGCGGACACAAAGTTAAGCGTTCAATGGTCGAGAGCTGATCATCGAGGCGTTAACAATTGGTGATCAACAATCGTGCGTTAACCGATTTGTAATAGCTCAACCCAGTTTCCGTCTGGGTCCTCGATCATGGAGATAGTGACTCCGGCACGAATTTCTCTCGGCTTAACCACAACGCGGTAGCCCGCTTCGGCGAGTTCATTCGTTGCCTGCTCAAGATTACTGACGCTAATCGTAAAATATCGCAAACCGGTGGCTCCACCAATACCACCGGGTGCCGCTTTATCTGCCGGCACCTTGGCATTAACAACGATCTTCAGTGTTGTAGTACCACATGCCAACCGAGTCATGTGGTTGCCGCCGGGCATTTCCATTTCCCCCTCGACCTTAAGGCCGAGCGTATCTCGGTAGAACTTCAGCATTGGCTCAGCATCGGTGGTAACGATACCGAGATCGATTGAATCTTTAGTGATAACGACGCCCATCAGGTTGCCTCCTAGCAAGTTAACATTCAAAACAGACGCGAGTGCACTTCGTCACCGAACGACCAAGCCTGTCCTTTAAAACTACTGATCCTTGACCCGCTGGCTTAAGGTCAAGGAAATCACGCCATTGTTAATGGTCATATCGACGGCCCCTGACAGCGCTTGATAATCATCAGGACTGACATTAGCGATACCCGTACTTGATATTCTCGCCACAACTTGGACTTGATCAAAATCTGCCAAGCTCATGCCGGCCATCATTCCCATGGACCCATCCAGTGTCACCAGCCGCGGCAGCGCCGATACCGTCATCTGTTGCACCGCCAAGGGCATTGGCGGCCCCCGCATTGCCCGGGCAAAGACAAACACACGAGCTTGAGGATCGACTTGTACCCCGGGAGCGATTTCAACCAGCACCTCAAGCCTACGTTGCCCTACGGCCTCCTGATCAACCAGGCCGGAAGCTGCCGGAGAAGCTGCCACTGTTGATGTTGACGATGATGATGGTGATGGTGATGGTGATTCAGCCCCAGCTACGCCCAGATCTTCTTCCAGCCGATCAATAGCCTGCTGAATCAACTCCGCTCGCTCACCTTCTACCCCTGCATCCATGGCCTGACGAAACCATTTCAGCGAGGCTGCCAGATCATTATTCTGAAAAGCATTCATCGCCTTAATTTCAAGCATCGAGACGTCCTGAGGATTAAGTGCCAAAGTTCGATCAATTGCCGCCGAAACCCGGTCGGTTAATTCTCGATTATCTACCAGGAACAAGGCTTCGGTATACCAAGAGGCCAGACCCGCATCATTCGGGTAACGATCCATCAAGTGTTTAAACGCGCCAGCGGCTTTCTCAAACTCCCCCATACGCATATAAGATTGACTTATCAAAAACCAGCCTTCGTCATTTTCAGGTTGAGATTGCAAACGCTCAGCTAGCTTCTCAACCGTTGTGTTAACGCCAGTTGTATCATGAGGACTTGTGGCAGTCTGTTCACCACCCCCGCGAAGCTCTTTCGATAGTTGCAAATCCACAATAGCGCCCCAAGAAAGGCCGAAGTCGCCATAAGCTATGATCGCGAACAGCGGCACGAGCGCCGCTAGCAGCCAAGGGCTACGACCCATGCTACCGCTGTCTTGCGCGCCATTCAGGGGCGCGGTCTGGGTATCGTCGCTACCGGCCTCATCAAGCAAGTTGCGCTGAAGCTCAAGAGATAATTGGTCATAGACTTGCTGGTCTATATCACCTGCGGTCAAACTGGCGCTCAACTCGGCACTGCGCTCCTGATATATCACTCGATTCAACTCAGCACGATCATCTCTTTGTTGCGCGATCCTACCTTCGCGACCTCGATAGAGCACCGGCAAAAGAACAAAAGCGACAGCCAGCACGCAGAGCAGCAGGGCATAAATCCAAAAGCTAAGAATCATTTTGATAACAACTGTTTGAGGCGCTCCTGATCCTGATCAGAGAGGGCTGTCACGTTAGTCTTACGACGACGTAACATTCCGAAGATCACAACGAGCGCGATGATGAAGAATATCCCTGGACCAAACCAGAGAACCAGCGTCCCTGCTCTAAGTTGGGGCTTGTAAAGAATGAAGTCACCATAGCGGGCCAGCATAAACGCCCTAATGTCATCATCGGACTGGCCTTCAAGGACCATGCGGTGAACTTCGCGGCGCAAGTCTTTGGCAATCATGGCATCCGAACCGGCTATGTTCGTATTCAGACACTGAGGGCAACGAAGCTCTGCAATCAGGCTATTATATTGCTGGCGCATTTCATCTTTAGGGAATGGATACGCATCGATGGCGGCCCAAGCTGGAGCCTGGCATAACGCCAAGGCGAACAGGATGACAATACGATGAACTTTCGTTAGCATTTTAGCCCTTTAACCCGTCGGGATTAGTTTCCAACAATTCGATAATTGGGCCTAAGGTTTCTTCCCAAATACGACGTGACACTGGCCCCACATGTCGATAGCGAATGACGCCTTTGGCGTCAACAATAAATGTTTCCGGTGCGCCGTACACCCCTAATTCGATACCTAATTTGCCTTTATCATCAACAATATTAAATTGAAAAGGATTGTTGTGACGTACCAGCCACTGACGCGCCTTAGACGAATCGTCATTATAATTAATACCCAACAAGGGCACCCCTTCCTCACGGCTGATACGAAGTAATTCAGGATGTTCAATCAGGCAGTTGGGGCACCAAGTGGCCCAAACATTAACCAGCACAACCTGACCCCGTAAGTCACTCGCAGTCAGTTCTCGGCTCGGATCATTCAGCTCCGAAAGTGAAAAATCAGGGAACGGCTGATCAATCAACTGGGAGGGTAGAAAATGTGGATCTTTCAGACCGAAGCCGCCGGCTAAAATTGCCACTAACACAATAAATATAACCAGCGGTATTAACAGGCTCTTATTCAGGCTGCTCATGCAGCCACACCTAATGTCACAGCGGGCTGCCGGCTGCGTTTAACTGCCCGGTAGCGGCGATCAAGAACCGTACAAAAACCACCGAGAGCAATGAGCAAACCACCAAACCAGATCCAACGCACGAACGGCTTATAGTGGATTCTGACTGCCCAAGCGTCGTCGCCGACGGGCTCACCCAGAGCTACGAACAGATCGCGAAATAGTGTCGGGTCAATATCCGCCTCGGTCATTACATTTTTTGACACTGCATAAAAGCGCTTCTCTGGATAGAGTTTGACGATCGATCTACCCCCTTGAAGCACCTCAACCTCGCCCTGGTCTGCCACGTAATTCGGGCCCTTGATTTGCCGCATCGCATTTAATCTGAATTCATAACCCGCCAGTTCAGCCACGTCACCGGCAGCCATCCGAAGGTCCTTCTCCTCGGTGTAGTACACGGTTGTGCAAACCCCGACAATGGTGACGGCTATACCCAAGTGACCCAACAACATGCCGTAGTAGGACATCGTCTGCTGGAACAAGGCCGGCACCTTGGCCACCTTATTCGCCACCTTAGACCATAAATCACGCACTAAATTACTGACAATCCACAGGGCAAGTGTATCGATTAATATCACGGCCACGGAGACTTCTGTCGCAAACGCGAGTACCAAACTCCCAACCACGACCAAGCTACCGACCAAAGCGGGAAATTGTCGGCGCAGTGTCTCCCGTGGCGTTTTCTTCCAGCGCGACGCAGGACTGATCGCCATAATCACGAATAGGAGCAGCATCAAGGGCACGAACACGGCATTAAAGTAGGGAGGTCCAACAGAAATTTTCTTACCGTCGGTTAACGCCTCGTATACCAAGGGATACAAGGTACCCAGTAGAACAGCACCAGCAGCCGTCACCAGCAACAGGTTATTTGCCAAGATCATGGTTTCGCGCGAAGTCCAATCAAACCCCGCCTCACTCTTAATGCCTGAGACCTTGATGGCGTAGAGCGTCAAAGAACTACCAATCACGAGCACCAGGAATGTCAGAATAAACATACCTCGCTCTGGATCAACCGCAAAGGCATGTACCGAGGTCAGCACACCAGAGCGCACCAGAAAAGCACCGAGCAAACTGAAGGAAAAGGCAAATATCGCCAGCAAAACGGTCCAACTCTTAAACACACCACGTTTTTCTGTGGCGGCCAAAGAATGAATCAACGCAGTGCCCACCAGCCAAGGCATAAATGACGCGTTCTCAACGGCATCCCAGAACCACCAGCCACCCCAACCGAGCTCATAATAAGCCCACCAGGAACCCAGGGTAATGCCGACAGTGAGAAAGGCCCAGGCAACATTCGTCCAAGGACGAGACCAACGAGCCCAGGCTGAGTCCAGCCTGCCCGTGGTCAGCGTCGCAATGGCAAAGGCAAACGGCACCGCAAAACCCACATACCCCATGTAAAGCATGGGCGGATGGACGATTAAGCCGAAGTCCTGCAGCAACGGATTCAGATCGGCGCCATCGGCGGGAAACACTGGCAGGATACGATCAAAGGGGTTGGAGGTCAGGAGAATGAACAATATGAAACCAATGCTGAGCGCACCCATAATGGCCAGTACTCGCGCCCGCATATCAACGGTCAAACCGCCGCTGAACAGACTGACGGCGAATGTCCAGCCACCCATAATCAGGGTCCAGAGCAAAAAGGACCCTTCGTGGGCACCCCAAATAGCTGACAATTTAAATTGCAGGGGTAGTGCCGAATTTGAATTTCGCGCGACGTAAGCCACAGAAAAATCATCATCCCAGAAAGCATAGGCGAGACAGCTGAAGCTGATCAACAAAAACACAAACAGGCCTGCCGACAGCGACCCGGTGAGACGCATCAAACCTTCATGGCGACGATAGACACCGATGGTTGGCAGCACCGCAAGGCACACGCCCAATCCTAACGCCAAAATTAAACTAAAGTGACCCAACTCGGCAATCATAACGACGTTCCATTTTTCTCGGCTTTGGCCTTGGACTCGGCCAGCGTTTGCAAAATCTCTGGCGGCATATAGGTTTCATCGTGTTTCGCCAAGACTTCCTCAGCAATAAAAACATTTTGATCGTTCAGCACCCCGCGGGCAATGACGCCCTGACCCTCGCGAAACAAATCCGGCAGGATACCGACATAGTTAATCATGACCTCTGAAGCACCCATATCACTCACCACAAAGCTCACCTGCAGATCTGTTGTTGATCGATTGACGCTATTAGCTACGACCATGCCACCGGCACGGATCAGCGTATTCCGCGGGGCCTCGCCCTGAACGATCTGAGCAGGCGAATAGTACAAATTGATATTCTCATTCAACGCCTTCAGTGCCAGGCTCACAGCAGTACCGACACTCACCACCAACAAACCGGCAATCATTAGCCGATTGCGACGTTGGGGTTTCATTTTACCAAATTTCATTGATTCACCTGTTTGCGCGCCGATGGGGTCTGCGAATGAGCACCTTCTTGGTCAATCGCCAGGCGCTTTTCCTTGATTAACCGCCGCTGCAGCTGCAACGGCCGAATAATATTAACAACCAGAACCACTAGTGTGAGGCCATAGCAACTCCAGACAAACAAGCCATGCTCGCCCATTTGAATAAAGTCACTGAAGCTACTGAAGCTACCGAAGTTCATGAACTTAACACCCGCTCTCGGACCCATTGGGTTCGGATTTCTCGATGTAATATTTCAGCCCGAATACGTAACATCCAAGCAACGAAAAAAAACAAATAAAAACCGACAACCATGATCAATAGCGGCATCCACATTTCAGCGGGCATGGTCGGTTTTGCGGTCAGACTGAACGAGGATGATTGATGCAAGGTAAACCACCAGTCCACAGAGTATTTGATGATCGGCAGATTAACCACGCCGACTAACGCCAGGACAGCCGTTGCCCGACCCGCGGAATCGCGATTATCCATGGCTGAACGCAAAGCGATGACACCGACAAAGAGAAAAAACAGTATTAGCGTTGAGGTTAAACGTGCGTCCCAGACCCACCAGGTCCCCCAGGTCGGCTTCCCCCAAATCGCGCCTGTTACCAAAGCTAACAAGGTGATCGATGCGCCAATGGGCGCCGCGCACTGCAGGGCGATATCTGCCAGTTTGATTCTCCAGACAAGAAACACCAGGGCCGCGGAAGCCATCATCATGTAACTGGATTGGGCTAAAATTGAAGCTGGCACGTGGACATACATAATCCGCGCGCTATTACCTTGCTGATAATCAGGGGGCGCGAATGCCAGACCCCAGACAGCGCCAACAGCCAGGGTTAACATCGCCAGCAGACCAAACCAGGGCAGCAGTTTGCCACTCAACTCAAAAAACGATTTAGGCGCACTTAATTTATGAAACCAATTCCACACGTCTTTGCCACACCTTGAATGATCCAAAACGTTAATCAGCCGCCTTAGCGCCGCTGACGTCCAAACAGAGGACCAAAATATTTTACCAGATTTTCGTCTTGGTGTTGATCAACATGGGAAAATTGACCAGATAAAGTCGAATTGATGCACCGCGACTACGCAGTCCAGCGGGTCAACCCGAGCGGGATAGGCGCCTGCTAAACGCACACCAGAACCCCGCAAACTAGGCACCTCCGGCTAGTGGCTCAAAGAAATTCTGACGCCGGCACTGGTCGCGATCGGCGCGAAACCGATGCTGGCAGCGAGAATTGCACCCAACCAGAGCATATGGCCCGAGTAATCCAAAGACTGCATCCCAGCCTGAACCATGGCCGTAGCAAGAATCAGTACCGGCACAAACAAAGGCAAAATCAATACCGCGATCAACAATCCCCCTTTACGCAGACCGACCGTCAGACCCGCGCCAATAGCCCCCAACAGGCTCAGAATCGGCGTGCCCAGCAAGAGCGAGAAAAATAACGCCCAGGCACCGGACTCATTCATAAACAACATGAGCGCTAGCAGCGGACTCAGCAGGGCCAGTGGGACGCCGGTGACCAGCCAATGGCTGACAATTTTCCCCAGAATCAGAAACCAGAACGGCTCACGACTCAAGGTCATTTGCTCTAGCGAACCATCGTCGTAGTCGCTTCGAAACATGATATCCATAGACAACAAGGTCGAGAGTAAAGCAGCGACCCAGATTATCCCCGGGGCAACTTGTCTCAACACCTGTTCGGAAGGACCAATACCCAACGGAAACAGACTGATCACGATAACAAAGAAAATCAGCGGATTGAGCAGGTCAGCCGAGTTGCGATAGGCAATCAGCAACTCTCGCTTGATAACACCCCAAAACAGGCTCACTGACCCAGCCTCAACGTCTTCACCGATCGCGACAATGTTAAGGGTAAGTGGCTCGTCAGTATCAGCAAACCGCCGCTCCCCAGGTGCATATCTATCCGCGCTTCAAGACTCGCAATCCCCGCAACGTCAATCGCGCTGAATGGCTCATCAAGCACCCAGGCCTGACTGTCGAGCAAATACAGCCGAGCGAGATTAACTCGCTTTCGCTGACCTTCAGACATGGCCCCGCACGGCACCTCTTCAAAGCCCCGCAGCCCCACCTGTCGTAATGCTTCAGTAATCTGAGCCGCTGTGACGCTAATCTGGTGCAAGCTTGTTAACCAGGCGAGGTTTTCACGGGCACTCAGCAGGTCCTTGACCCCAGGCTTATGCCCAACATATACAGGTGACTGTGACAGCTGCCAGTCGACCAAACCGTTGAACTCGGTGTAGAGTCCACACAAAATCCGCAGCAACGTGGTTTTCCCCGCACCATTGCCGCCTTCAACCAAAAGCACCTCACCTTCGCCCACCACAAACGACAGATTCTCAAACAAGAGACGATGATCTCGTTCGCAGGAGAGCTGACTGACATTTAACATGGGCACATGATCGCGGCGTTGCTTCGTTCATTTATCGACAACTGCAGATAATAGCAGAGTCAGGTGCCGCTGCGGACTATTTACGCCAAGCTTCGCCTTATCTGGACCGCCAGACCTCTGACGATAAATCCTGCTTCGAACGCCGCTTGCCTTGAAATATTGTCAGCGCAGGCCAGTAACCGGTATAGTCCCGACCACTCTTCACCAAAACTTGTCATTACCGAAAATTGGAGCTCCCATGATCGACCTGACCCGCGAGGGCGACGTCTTTATCTTGACCATGAACGATGGCGAAAACCGCTGGAATACGACGTTTGTTCGGCAATTCAATGCCGCACTCGATGAGGTCGAGGCCTCTACGGGTCCAGCCGCACTGGTGACCACATCCAGCAGTGCTAAGTTCTTTTCTAACGGCCTGGATTTGGACTGGCGGGCCAGCACCGGAGATCATCGCGGCGGTGATCGCGACGCTTTCGGCACCGAATTCATGGCGCTGATGGCGCGGATCATCAGCCTCCCGTTACCCAGTATCGCAGCGATTAATGGTCATGCCTTTGGCGCAGGTTTCATGTGCGCTCTGTGTCACGACAAACGCTGGATGCGCGAAGACCGCGGCTTCGCTTGTGCGAACGAGGTCGAGATCGGGATGGTCATACCCCAGCCAGAGCTGGCTTTATTTCGCCACAAACTGCCGATGAATGTGTTCTTCGAAACAGTCCAGCTAGCCCGGCGCTGGACTGGCCCAGCGGCACTAGCTGCCGGTATCGTCCAGGGCACCGCCACAATAGAAGGTCTCCAGGCAGCCGCAATCAGCGAAGCCGCAGGCCTTGCGCGACTCGGGGCCAACCGCAAGGTTTATGGCGCTATGAAAGCCTCGCTATATGGCGAGAATGCGGCGATCAACAGCCCCCATGGCCCTGCCTATATGCTCGCCAATCCGGCGCTCTACGCACATTAATCCCGGCTAGCCTCGCGGGGAAAGGGCACTGGCGAGGAAAACGTTACTGGCCTGACTGTTCTAGGGTGACTAAAGCCCAGCTTTTCCGCATGCAGCATCAGTCTTGACGCCGCCTGAAAAGCGGTTTCATGAGCGTACAGGTCACAGCCCAGTATGGGGTGCCCCAGATGAGCAAGATGCAGGCGGAGTTGATGACTGCGGCCCGTCAAGGGAAATAATGCCAGGCGTGCCGATTCCGGGCCCTGCAGAATCAGTCGATACTCCGTAATGGCGTGCTTGCCATGTTCCGGATCGATTTTTTGCCGAGGCCGATTAACCGGATCGGGTGCAATTGGCCAGCTGATCTCGCCTTGGGCCTGGTCCAGAATGCCAAAGACCTCAGCGGCATAGCTTTTCACCACCAACCTTTCACGAAATTGTCGATTCAGATCAGACACCGCCAGCTGACTCAGACCCAGCACCATCACACCAGAGGTATCTAAATCGAGTCGGTGGACGATTCTGGCTTGCGGAAACGCCTGCAGCACACGACTCAGAACACAATCTTTCATGATCCGCCCGGGCACAGACAACAGACCCGCAGGCTTATCCACCACCAGGATATCATCGTCTGCATAAATAATCGGCAGCGGGTCATGGCAGGGGGGGGGTTGGTGAAACGTGTAATTCATTGAGCGGCCCGGTGCGTCCTAGTGAGTTCTCATCCAGAGGCATCATAGTCGGGAAGCCTACGGAAAAATATCGTATAGTTGCTCATCAAAGCCATTTGACCCTCGCCCATGCCCCAAAACGATGACCAACTACTCAGCGCAATCACTCGAATAGTTCCCTCAATGTTGACTGCCATGGAGGCCTTCGAGCAGTTGCAGCGCAATTTTCATCCAACCCACAGCGCCCAACTCAAGCTCACTTTCGAACCCTTTGAGGCCCGACTGAGAGAGGATTTCAATTTTTTTAGCACGGTAGAGTTTCCGCCGGATATCGCGGCGATCGGCTCGACCCTACACCAGGCAGCAACCTACGCGTTGCGAGCTTGCGAGGGAATCACCGGTGATCACACCGATATCGCACCCATGATGCGAGCCATGCGGGCTCATTGCCGAGCACAGGAGGAGATCTACGCTTTGGCCCCCGCCATGACGCCCGTGAATCAGTACTTTCTCGAGCCTGAGGCCCGCGCCAATCGCAGACTGCTCAGCCAGCTGGCCCATCAGGAAGTTGCCCCAGCGGACGTTATCGTGAGTGAGGATTTACCACGCGGCATTCTCAGCGTCGCCAATGCGCGCACTGTCAGGGGTGGATTTTCGGTCTATGTACCAGAAAATCTAGACCTGCAAGCACCGACCTCCGTCGTGATGGCGCTCCACGGAGGAACTGGCCACGGCAGCGATTTTATCTGGTCTTGGCTGCGCGAAGCCCGTACCCGGGGCTTTATTCTCGTCGCCCCCACGTCCACCGGTAACACCTGGGCTCTCGACGGTCCGGACCGTGACCTACCTGCGCTACTCAAGATCCTGACTTACCTGCGCCAAAACTGGACGATTGATAACGATCATATTCTCTTAACCGGCATGTCTGATGGCGCTTCCTATTGCCTGCAGGCAGGCCTGAACCCAGACTCCCCCTTTACCCATCTGGCACCCTTTTCCGGCGTGTTACATCCCGATATTGTGATGCAAGGTCGCCTTCAGCATGCGCACAAAAAACCCATTTACCTAGTGCACGGCACCCTCGACTGGATGTTCCCGGTGGAGATCGCAAGGATGGCTCGCGCAGAACTCGAACAAGCAGGCGCCGACTTAACCTATCGGGAAATTGCCGGGCTATCCCACAGCTACGCCCGAACCGAGAATCCCGCACTGATCGACTGGTTTAATGCCGCCTTGCAGGTACCCTCGAATGCATAACGCGATCAAGCTGATTGGCCTCGCCATCTGGGCACTGCTAACGCCCTCGGCATGGGCGGACACACGATCCCTGATCATCATTCACACCAATGACTTGCACGGTCATATGCAACAAACCGCGGAATTCGCCGGCGCGGCACGCATCGCCGCCTTGGTGGATCAGACTCGGCAACAGCAACCGGGCGTCCTGGTTTTGGATGCTGGCGATAGCATCTCGGGCACCCCTGTTTCCACGCTGTTCAAGGGCGTGCCCATCTTTGCCATCCTCAACCGGGTCGGCTACAACGCCGGCGCACTGGGCAACCATGAGTTCGATCATGGCTCTCGCCAGATCGCCTTATTCCGCGAGACTGCGGGTTACCCGTTGCTGAGCGCCAATGCCAGAACCACTGATGGGGCTCTACTGGCAGACGAAGCCAGCCTGATCATGCAGGTTAATGGCATCAGGATCGCCGTTATCGGTCTGATTACCGCCGAGACACCCGACCTGATCACGCCCGTGGGGAACTCAAACCTGGCCTTTGATTCACCGGAGGCCATCTTGCGGACCCAGGTCGAAGACCTTGATCCGCTGGTTGACCTGGTGCTGGTCCTGTCCCATCTGGGGCACGAAGAAGAACAGCGCTTGGCTGCAGCCATCGACAATATCGATATCATTATCGGCGGTCATTCGCACACCGCCGTTGCACCACCGGTAAAGATCAACGATACCTATGTGGTCCAAGCAGGCTTTTATGGCGCCTATGTGGGCTATCTAGAATTAGGGGTCGATACGGAGAACCACAAGCTCGCGAGCTTCAACGGCAAACTCATCGCTGCCGAAGAGCTACCTTCCCCCGACGCATTCGTGGCTGACATGGTCGCGACTTGGGAGCAGGCTGTTGAAACAATCGTCGACGTAGACATCAGTCGTGTCGACCGTGATTACTCAAGAGCAGACCTACAACCCATCATCGAAGCCATTTTAGCGCGCCACACTGGTGCGGACTTTGGCTTCTATAACAGCGGCGGCATTCGAGACCGAATCCGCCGCGGCAGCATCACCATTCGTGACATCTGGAGCATTGAACCCTTTGGCAACTCGGTAGTCACGGTAACGGCACGCGGCTCAGACATCAAAAAAATGTTGTCTATGGAGGGTGAACCACATTGGCGCCTGCCAGAACTGGCAGACAACATGACGTATCGGGTCGCCACGAATAGCTTCGTTGCGGCCCAGGCCAGCAAAAAGGCGCCAACACACTTCACGGTCAAGGATAGCCAACGGCTGGTCAGGGATGTGCTGGTGGAGTACATCGAGACTTATGGCCTGAGGATTGACCAAGCGTCTCGATAATTTTAACGGGCACCGGCAGCCTACCTATTACTCAGGCTCAGCAAAGAAATCATTGGTTAAACTTAAAAATTCGGCCAGCTGATCATGTTGAACCCAATGTCCCGCCCGCTCTACAACCACATGTCTGGCGTTCTTGAAATATTGCGCGGGGTCTTCGCGTTGACCATGCCGAAACCAGCTCTCCTTACCACTCACCAAGAGTATTGGCGCGGCGATGCGCGCCCACAATTCTCGAGACTGCTCTTGACTCATATCGTAGGGCGACATGACATGGGTATAGTTGTCAAACTTCCAACTATAGGTACCGTCTTCATTCTGGTTGCTGCCATGTACCGTGAGATGCCTCGCCTGCTCGGCACTCAGGTGCGTATTGGCCTCCTGCATTCGCTGCACCGACTCATCTAAATTGGCATAGCGCTTGGGCAATCGACCGGCCATCTTACGCGTGTCTTCGACCCACTGGCGCATACGCTCATGCACAGGCTGCGTGCTATACATCGCCGGCGGCCCACCAGTACCCTCAATGACAATCATTTTTTTGATGTTTTCAGGATAGATACCGGCATAGCGCAACGCCACGCCACCACCCAACGAGTGCGCGATGATGTGCAGCGGCGCGAGATTCTGCTGATGAATCAGCTGCGCCAGATCGTAAATATATTCGCTATGACTGTAAGCACTCCCGTATACCCATTGAGAGTCACCATGGCCGCGAAAATCGGGCGCAATGATGTGATATTGATCTCGCAACTCCTGTGCAACCCAGTCCCAGTTATGGCAGTGATCTCGATTACCGTGAACCAGCAACAGGGGCGGTGCATCTTCATTACCCCAGTCCAGGTAATGGAGTTTCATGCGCTGCGAATAATATGAGTGTGACGTGGGGCTTGCTTTGCCGCTTGCCATCAATGCACCATTTTGCCAGTTATTAAGGCGCGCATTATAGACCAAGGGTCGGCGAATTTGCGGATATTTACCTGCTCGATATCAATACAGATGCGCAGACGCATCGAACCGTGTTATTCGAGCGGGTCAGCGAGCACTTTTAGCCGCTCTTGTCTGAACACCACCCGAGCACCCCGACCATCATCACCCCTCGACCCAGTTTTAATCCTGCGCTCTCATCACGTGAGAATGACTGTTGAGGCGCAGGCTAGTCTGGCAATCCAAGGACTCGTTTCGAGATGATATTCAGCTGCACCTCTGACGTGCCGCCCTCGATGGAATTCGCTTTCGAGCGCAGCCAGGCTCGCGTCTGAGTCAACTCATCTTCAGCGAAGCCCTCGCCTTCCCAACCGAGCATTTGCGAACCCATGGCTCGCTGCATCAACTCGAAACGCTTAATATTCTGCTCGGTGCCATAGTACTTAAACATCGAAGACACAAAGCTCGGTGCCGTGTTGGTCTTTGATTCTTCAAAGCTACGTTTGACTGTCAGGCCAAAGGCCCGATCATTCATGGAATGATTCACCAGGTCAGTGCGCAGAGCTTGATCGGCGAGTCTGCCATCAGCCTGACCCGACTCTCGACCGATATATTCCAGCGCAATCTCTGCCAAGGACTTGCCCCGCTGACCACCACCAGTGCCACCACCGATCATGGTCCGCTCGTACTGTAGCAAGCGTTTCGCAACTGTCCAGCCATCGTTAACCGTACCGATGACGTTCTTTCGGGGTGCCCGCACATCCTCAAAAAAGGTTTCGCAGAATGGTGACAGACCACTGATCAGCTTGATCGGCTTAACGGTCACACCGGGGGTCGTCATATCAAACAGGATAAACGTAATGCCATTATGCTTGGGCGCCTCTACATCGGTACGCACCAGACAAAAGATCCAATCGGCTTTATCCGCGCCTGAAGTCCACACCTTCTGGCCGTTGATGATGTAGTCGTCACCATCGACAACCGCCTTGGTCTGCAGACTGGCAAGATCAGATCCCGCGTTAGGTTCGCTGTAGCCTTGGCACCACCAAATCTCGCCACTGGCGATTTTCGGCAAGTGCTCGGCTCTTTGCTCGTCACTGCCATACTCAAGCAGCGCCGGCCCGATCATGGACAAGCCCATGCCAGACAGAGCTGGGCGAGCATTAATGCGAGTCATCTCTTCTCGCAGAATTTGATTTTCTATCGGGCTGAGCCCAGCACCACCGTATTCTTTCGGCCAAGTCGGCGCCGTAAATCCCTTGGCCGCCATCAGATTGAGCCACTGGAGGGTTTCTGGGTTTTTATAGCGAGCCCGTCGACCACCACCCGACATTTCGTCCGCCGGCATAGGCGTTCGCATAGATGCAGGACAATTGGCTTCCAACCAGTCTCGAGTGTCTGTTCTGAATGAATCCGTTGTCATTTAATTTCCCTGGCGTTGTCGTTATCGAAGAGAAGCCTCTGATCAAAGCCTATTTACCCTGATCAACCGCGATCCTATTGTCAAAAAAATACAGGCTTATCGTCACTGTGTAAAATTTAACATGCACCCTGCCACCTTAACTCGCATAAAAATAGCCTTGGCAAACTATTTACTGACTCAACGTAGCTGTTGGGTACAGCTCGAACAGCGTAATCTCACTGCTAGTGCCGACCCGCATCACCGGCCCCCAAGTACCCGTCCCTTGTGAAACGTAGAGCCGAGTCTTATCTAGTTGGTACATGCCCTTTATTCGATCAAAAACTCGGTTGACGATCAAGTTAAATGGCATGATTTGGCCATTATGGGTATGCCCGCTGAGCATCAAATCAACACCTGCTGCAGCCGCTGCCTCAAGCCCCTTGGGCCGATGATAGAGCAGTAAAACAAAGGCCTGTAGATCAACATCCAACAGATCTAGCTGGCGCTTTACCTGCAGAGCATCTTCCATATCATCGATGCCTATTACCTGCAAATCATGGCGGTGATGCAAACTATCATCACGCAGGATAGTGACACCCAGGTTGGTCAGCCGCGTAAGAATCGCCTCGAAGTCCTCATATTTTTCGTGATTTCCAGTGCAGTAGTAAATGGGCCCGACGACCGTGGTCAGGGCTTGCAAGGTGGCCTCAGTCACCCCGGGGGCGTCGATAAAATCCCCAGTAATACACAAAAAATCCGGCTCCAGCTGATTGATTTTATGTATGACTCGATCCAGAAACCCTTTGTTTCTTGAGCCTATATGCACATCCGTGATCTGGACAAATCGTACCGGCTGGCTAAGCTTGGGACTATCGAAGCGAATCGTCTTAACCTTTAAAGACATCGCATTGATCAAGCCAAGAATGCCGACAATAGCGCTGAAGCAGATAACCACAACGGCCGCATCAAACGCTGCAGCCAGATCGAGCAGGACGACCACCTCGGCCACCAGCAGCGTCATCACCACGATGGGGCTCAGACCAAGCCAGAAATCAGCGAGCCTGCGCAGCCCTCGAGCAAAGCTCGACACTCGATGGCGCAGAAAAATTCGACTGACGACCTGACTACTGGCAAGCGGCACAAACACCAACAAGGTTGCCCACCCAGAAAGTTCTAGCCAAGCGCAGAGCCGCAGAATAGGATAAAAAAATATCGGCACGTGTAACGCCAGGGTCACCAACAGAAAGCCACTAATCATTCTGGCACGGCCAGATCGAGACATAGACTCAGCCAACCGTAGTCTCCGCTTCAGTTTCTGCTTCTGGCTCAACCAAGCTAATCACTCGCCAGCCTGGCTCAGCCGTGAAACTCGGCACCTCAGTATAGATTTGTAACCGGCCTTCAGGATCGATAGCGAACAACAGCAAGTGACGCCCCGCATAGCTGGCGGCATAGGCTTCCAGGCCATACTCTGCCGTTAACAACGTTGACTTGATCTCGGCCCTCGAGTTCAGTCTGCCAGCCAGCAAATTATAGGTGACTTTCTCACCAAACAGATGCTTACCTCGAAGCCGCGAGGCAACTTGGTGCTTAGTCTTCAGGCCGTCGACGTTGATCGGCAGCTCATAAATATTTTGAGCGCCGAAAACGGGACGAAAGTTCATCGCCATCACAGCATCGAGGTTCACCCGGCCCGACATGGTCAATAGTCGGCCTAGACCCGCAAGCTCCAGATGACGGTCGCCATGTTCAGACATCGGGTTACCATAATAGGTTTCCAAGCCTTCCATTCTCGCCAACCGAATATTTTCATAGTCGCTATCAGCAATGACCGCTTTGATTTCAGCTGTTTGCAGCGCCTTGGCAATTCGTCGTGCCACGAGACCACCGCCGGTGATCAGCACACCGGAAGGCGCGGGATCCCGAACGCCAAGCCAGTGCGCGACGTGTTTCGCAGACAAGCCCTGAATCACAACCGTACCCAATATAATGAAAAACGCCAGTGGCACGAACAGGTTAGCCTCGGGCACAGCCAACGCTTCGAGACGCAAGGCAAACAGCGCCGCAACGGCCGCACACACGATCCCCCGAGGACCAATCCACGCGATCAGTAATCGCTCTTGGACTGTTAAGCTACTACCCAGCGTCGACAACATTACTGACACCGGTCTGGCAACCAGCATCACGGTCCCAAGCAGCAACAGCGCTCCCAAGCCCACCGACATAAACGCCACCGGGTCAATCCTCGCCGCCAATAGAATAAAGAGACCACTGATCAATACAATGCTCAGGGTCTCTTTGAAATCGAGGATATCTTCGATCTCGACATCCGGTAGATTGGCCAGCGTAATGCCAAAGATGGTGACCGCCAACAAGCCCGACTCATGGACCAATTCATCGGCGATCACGAACACAACAAAAACCAGTAGCAGCGTCACGACACTGCGTAAATATTCAGGAATCAAGTAATGCTTGAGTAGTTGCCCCAAGCCAAATCCGGCGAGTAGACCTGCGACGGTGCCCACAGCAACAATTTCGCCAAAGGCCAGTGCAATACTGATGAATGCTGATTCGCCGGCGGAGGCGATATAGAAATCAAACGCCAGCACCGCCAATAACGCGCCCAGCGGATCAATAATGATACCCTCCCAGCGCAAGACGTTAGAGATTCGGCCGTTGGGGCGCACCGTGCGCAACATAGGGACAATCACCGTCGGGCCGGTCACGACCACCACCGCGCCGAAGAGAAACGCCAATTTTAGGTCAAACCCAATAAAATAGTGGGTGGCGATGCTCGTGATTAACCACGTCACCAGCGCGCCAATGGTCACCAAGTTGCGAACCGTTTTGCCCATCTCCTGCAGTTCACTGAAGCGCAGGGTCATGCTGCCCTCGAACAGAATGACCGCCACAGCCAGCGACACCAAGGGGAACAGCAGATCGCCAAACAACGCATCCGGTGACAGCCAGCCCAATACCGGCCCAACAACAATGCCCGCCAGTAACAAGAATAATATGGCAGGCAAACGCAATCGCCAAGCCGCCAGTTGCGCAATAATCGCGAGTAGACTGATACCGGCTAAAAGGCCAAGCAGACTGAAGGACAAGTGAATCTCCCGAGCAAAGCCCACGAGTATAGCGCCGAGTCGGATCAATTACCGCCGCTTTTCATTGACTCCGGTTCTGAATCCTGGCGATAGCGCCGTCATTCGGGTCGCTGCGATCGACTCGAAAGCGATGACTTAGCCCTGGATCGAGCGCGGCAGGGTCTGAGCCACCGAGCCGGTTGGCCCGTTGCCGCATCTGTCGTTCCTGCCGCTCGTCGCCTAGCTGGGCGTAAGTCAGCGCCAGAGCGCGGTAGAAGCTCGGGTCATCATCCTTCAGCCGAATGGCCGCTTGCAGTAATACTTCTGCCTCAAGGAACTGGCCAGCGTCAAAAAACCGGTTAGCCAACAAAAAGTGATAGTAAGGATTGCGCCGTCGATAGCGCTGCACGCGTTTGGTGATTTCTTCGGCATCATGCACGCGGCCCTGAGCATCATATAGCGCGGCAAGGTTATTCAAGGCGGATAAATTTTGTTGGCTGCGCTGCAACGCATGCAAATAACTGAATTCTGCCAGCTCCAGATTACCAGCACGGCGCTGGGCAGCGCCCATATTGGTCCAGGCAGACGATGACTCGGGGCTTAGTCGAACCGCTTGTTGGAGGTAGTGGATGGCACCCATCTGGTCGCCTTTCAACAATTGCTCAGCACCCTTGTTACTGAAAAACATGGACCGTGCATCTCGATCGGCGCTAGGCACTCTATCGATCTCACCAAACATCGCATCGGGCAAGAAATCCACCACATAGCGCAGACCATTCGGCAGATGACCCGCCGCGACGACATGTTCATAGCGGATCGTCAGGCTGCCTTTCTGACCCCAGGTGGGCCTGATATCTACCTGTTGGAAATAGGCATTAATGCCCAGTGATCGCGCCGTGGCGACGAACAGATTCGTCAGCGATAAGCAATTGCCAGATCGCGCGGCATAGGTTTCCATCGCGGTTCTGGTGACACCACTGCGGTACCGAATGTCGAGTTCATCGTCGGCAAACAAAAATATTCGTAACTCGGCCAGTCGCCTGGGCGCGGGCCAGCTTGGATCAACACGTTGGTGCAGCTGCGATTCAAAGGCTGGGGTCAGGTACATGATGTCTTCGCCGTCAGGCACTAGCGCACCCGCCAACACCTGGTCCAACAAGCGCTGCTCAGCCACCTTCGAGTAGGGATATTGCACCCCCAACGTGCAGCTCGTCAGTGCAGCGCACGTTAGTATTAACAGCCAAATTCGCATTCACTCTCCAAGCCCTGTGGCGCGGGGCCACAGCCTGACCAATATTAATCTGATATTAGTCTAGACAGGTCTCGACAGGCAGAGTTCCCAATTTATACGATTCGAATCACCGAACCGGCTCGAACGGTTCGGCACCAAAGGAGGTAATCATCAGCCGCAATTTTTCTTTGATGGTCTCAAGCTCAACCTCATCGGTGCCGCGAACCACCAGGTTGGTGCCATAGCCATCAGCCCGGTAGAAGGGGTAACTGCCAACGTCAACATCAGGATGCTGATCTTGAATGGCCGACAGCGCATCGGCCACAGTACTCTCGCCCAAAAAGGCGCCAATCGTTCGGGATCGGACCGGTAACCCACCCTGTATACGGGTTTGATCGAGAGTGCTCGCCATCGCCTGCATCACAGCAGGCACACCGGCCATGACAAACACATTATCGATCTGAAATCCCTGCGGGCCGCCCGTCGGGTTATCGATGAGTGTTGCGCCCTCTGGCACTCTGGCCATCAACAGTCGTGAGTCCATGACGGCAGGCGCCGCCGCCCGGCGCTTGATCACTTCGACGATATCTGGGTGATAGATTAATTCCACATTGAAGGCGCGCGCGATACAAGCCGCGGTAATGTCATCATGGGTCGGCCCGATACCACCCGTTGTAAACACATAATCAAACTTCGCCCGGCACTCATTCAAGGTCGCGACGATCACGGCTTCAATATCAGGGATGACCCGTGCTTCCGCCAGGCGCACGCCCAGCTCATTCAATACCCCGGCAAGATGAGCGAGATTAGTATCCTGAGTCCGACCCGAAAGAATTTCGTTGCCGATGATAATCATGCAACCCGTCACGGTTTTTTGCGCCATAAGATTCATCTTCTGTTATGTCTGCTGAGCAACCATGATACTCCATGTGCTCACCGTCATGCGATACATCCAGCCAGGGTTATGCTTATAATCCCAACCGCCCGGCAACTGGTCTTATTCCTGATATCGCCGTAAGACCTACTGGCCATTTTGCAAAGTTGGGGTGCATCATCGATGAAGAAAGCTGCGGAAGAACTCAATCACATCCTGATCAAAGGCGCCAGAGAGCATAATCTGAAGTCCGTCGAGGTCAAGATCCCGAAGCGTAAGCTCGTGGTTTTCACCGGCGTGTCCGGCTCCGGCAAGTCCTCACTGGCCTTCGACACCTTGTACGCTGAAGGCCAACGCCGGTATGTTGAGTCGCTATCAGCCTATGCTCGGCAGTTTCTCGGCCAGATGGAAAAACCCCGTTACGACATGATTCGCGGGCTCTCACCGACGATTTCTATCGAGCAAAAAACCACCGGCCGGAATCCGCGCTCAACGGTTGGCACCATCACCGAAATTTCTGACTACCTGCGAGTCCTGTACGCTCGAGTGGGGATCCAGCATTGCCATGAGTGTGGTCGCAAAGTGCAGAGTCAATCGGCTCAACACATTGCCCGCGAATTGCTATCCATGGCGCAAGGCACTCGCCTGTATCTGCTTGTGCCACTGCTGGTGAATCGTCGCGGCGAACACCGGGAAATGCTCGAAGACGCCCGCGCCCAAGGGTTCGTGCGATTGCGGATCGACGGTGAGATCCTCCGTAGCGAAGACGTCGAGGCTCTCGACAAACGTAAAAAGCACACGGTAGAGGCCGTCATAGACCGACTGGCTGTTCGTGGCGATATCAGCGAGCGACTCACAGAATCTGTGGAAGCAGCACTAAAATTGGGTAACGGTATGCTGATCGCCGCTACCGAGGACGGCAAGGACAAGATCTACTCAGAACACCTGGCCTGCGGCCACTGCAACATTTCCTTTCCCGCCTTAAGCCCACAGGCATTTTCATTCAACAGTCCGCAGGGCATGTGTGAAGCCTGTAATGGTCTGGGTACCCAGGTGGCTTTCGATCCTGATCTGATGATGCCAGACAAAACCTTGAGCCTGGCTGACGGGGCCTTGAAGCCGATCGGCAGGATCCATGAAGATAATCAATCCACCGGCTCCACTTACCATCGCCAGGTATTCCATCAGCTCAAGATCCCCCTGGACAAACCCTGGAACAAACTCACCAAGACCCAGCAGAACAAGATCCTGAATGGCACAGAGGAAGCGCGCTACACCATAAACTGGGGCTCTCATGGCATCAGTCAATCGCGATATGAAGGGCTGTTCAACCGCCTGATGCGACGGTTTAAAAATACCAAGTCCGAAGGCATGAAACGCTGGTACAGCCAATTTTTGGCCAATACCCCCTGTGATAGCTGCCATGGCGTCAGACTCAGACCGGAAAGCGCTGCGGTACAAGTGGCGAACAAGACCATCGTCGAGATCTCTGCGCTGACCATCGATGAGACGGCACGGTTTTTCACCCAGCTCAAGTTACCTGGGGCTGCCGGTGAAATCGCCACGGAGATCCTCAAGGAGATCTGTAATCGCCTCGACTTTCTGGTTTCCGTAGGCCTGTCATACCTGTCACTCGGTCGCCTTGGACCGTCCCTATCCGGCGGCGAATCACAACGCATCAGGCTCGCCAGCCAGGTAGGCTCAGAACTTTCCGGGGTAATCTATATCCTCGACGAGCCCAGCATTGGCCTTCACCAACGGGATAACGAGAAGCTGCTCGCTACCCTCTGCCGAATGCGGGATATCGGCAATACGGTGGTGGTGGTCGAGCACGACGAGGAAACCATCCGCATGGCAGATTACGTCGTCGATTTTGGTCCCGGTGCCGGGATCAACGGTGGACATATCGTCCACGCAGGCACGCCCAAGAGTCTTGAGAGAAATACGCAGTCACTCACCGGCAACTATCTGTCGGGCAGAACTCAAATCGCCATCCGAGCCCAGCGTCGGCAGGCGCGCGGTCACATCGTCGTCGAAGGCGCGACCGCCAACAATCTAAAACAGATTACGGTCGCCTTCCCGCTAGGCGTCCTGACGGCGGTTACGGGTGTCTCCGGGGCGGGCAAATCCACTCTGGTTAATGATATTCTGCACCCTGCCCTGGCACGACAATTCCATAACGCCACCCAGCGCATCGGCGCCCATGAGCGCATCACTGGACTGGAGCAACTCGACAAGGTGGTAGCGATTGACCAGCGACCCATCGGCAGAACACCGCGGAGTAATCCGGCGACCTATATCAAAGTCTTCGATGAGATTCGCAGCTTCTTCTCCCTGTTACCGGGTGCGCGCATGCGCGGTTACAAACCCGGGCGCTTCTCTTTCAACGTCAAGGGCGGTCGTTGTGAAACCTGTCAGGGCGATGGAGTACGTAAGATCGAGATGCACTTTTTGTCAGACGTCTATGTGAAGTGCGAAGAATGTGCTGGGCGCCGGTTTAACGAAGCCACTCTCGAGGTCAAATACAAGGGCAAATCCATCGCCGACTTACTGGGTCTGACCATTGCCGAGGCCGTTGTGCACTTTCGAGAGCATCCAAAAATATTCAATAAATTACAGCTGCTGGTGGATGTTGGTCTTGATTACCTGCAACTGGGCCAACCTTCTTCGACACTCTCTGGCGGTGAGGCACAGCGTATCAAGCTGGCCCGAGAGCTATCCAAAGTCGCCACTGGCAAAACCTTCTACATCCTCGATGAGCCGACGACGGGCCTGCACTTTGATGACGTTCGAAAACTGCTGGTGGTTCTGGACCGTCTGGTAGACGCCGGCAACTCAGTCACGGTCATCGAGCACAACCTGGACGTAATCAAAACCGCTGATTGGATTATCGACCTGGGACCCGACGGTGGCCCCAAAGGCGGGTTTATCATCGCTCAAGGTACGCCGGAACAGGTCAAAAAGGTCAAGGCCTCCGAAACCGGTCGCTACCTGAAGCCCCTCCTGTAGCCTGCAAACCCAGCCCACCCACTGTAGGCGGACTGGGTTTGCAGCGCCCAGTGTTTTTCAGCTACAGTGCAGGCTACATCTCACAACGGTTTTATCATGAGCGAGTCAGATCCCGAGCAAGTCGCAATACGGCACGCGGCCACGGTAATGCTGATCGATGATCGACCGGACTTACAGGTTTATATGATGGAACGCCATGCCGACATCGTCTTCGGCGGCGGCATGTGGGTCTTTCCAGGCGGTCGAGTCGATGAAGCTGATGACCCATCAACCTTTGCGCCCTTCTGTCTGCACCGCACTGATAAACAAGCCAGCGCACTGATGCAGATGCCCGCTGGCGCCCTGACCTATTATGTGGCCGCCGTTCGAGAAGCCTTCGAGGAAGCCGGAATCCTGTTGGCGTTACACCGCGACACCGGCCGCCTGCTGGACCTGTCTGAGCCAGAGACGATGCGGCGATTCGAAGTCCATCGCCGCGATATCAACGACAGCAATCGCAATTTTATTGAGTTAATCGAAGAAGAAAATCTTATTCTTGATGTCGGCACCATGCATTACATCGCCCGCTGGATTACGCCGGTAGGGCCACCACGGCGCTATGACACGCGATTCTTTATCACGCGCATGCCTGCGGCTCAAACTCCTGTCCATGATGACCATGAACTGGTGCACGCCCAGTGGTTAACGCCGGCTGAGATTCTGCGCCAGTTCGATAGTGGCGCGATGACGTTGATGAGCCCCACCCTGCGCATGCTCAGGTGCCTGGCTCGCTTCACCAGCGCTGACGAGGTCATGGCCGCAGCTGCTGCCAACCAACCTGACGAGCGAGCTCGGGTTAACGCGACCGGTGACATCGTCTTACCCGGTGATGCAGACTATGACATAGCCAACGAAAACATCGAGAGTGGCTGGGTTCGCCTGCGACCGCTATAGCGTTAAACATCAGCAACGTTAAACATCAGCAAACATCAAAATATGAGAACTTCCAAATGAACTTTGGTTTTACTGAAGAACAAGACTTGTTGCGCGACCAGGTCCGAAAATTCCTTGATGCGCAATCTCCGGTCAGCCGGGTCAGAGAAATTATGCACACCGATGAAGGCTTTGATCGGCAAATCTGGCAACAGATCGCCGACCTCGGCTGGTTGGGCCTGGTGGTCGATCCTGAACATGACGGTGTCGGTCTCGGCTTTGTTGATTTGATTGTCATACTCGAGGAAATGGGCAAGAGTCTGTTCCCATCGCCTTTCATCGCCCATTCGCTGGCCGCATCGACCCTTGATGAGCTTGCCTCGGATGACCAGAAAAAACGCTATCTGAATGACCTTGCCTGCGGTCGAAAAATCGGCACCATTGCACTGCTCGACATTCATGATCTCCCCAACGCAGACAGCATCAGCTTAAGCGGAGTTGTTCATCAGGACGGCGTCATACTCAGCGGCAAAAAGACATTCGTCATGGACGCTGATAGTGCCGACCTATTCGTCGTTGCATTCAAAGACCAGCATGCAATTTATCTGGCATTGATTAGCCGCGATCAAACTGGGGTCAGCACACAGGGCTCTGCCACCATGGATTTAACCAAGCGCACCGGCAGTCTCGAACTCGACCATGTCAAGGTTGCTACTCAAGACCTGATACTGGCTACCGCCGAGAATATTAGTCGCTTGTTAGATAAGGCCGCTGTTGCCGTCACCGCTGAGGTCATTGGCGCGGCTGAAGCTGTCATCTATATGACAAGCAGTTACGCCAAGGATCGCATTCAGTTCGACAATCCGATCGGCAAATATCAGGGCGTTAAACATCGGCTTGCAGAGATGTACGTAGATGTGGAATCTTTCAAATCCTTACTTTACTACGCCGCATGGTGTGTCAAAGAGAGCCCAGCCGAACTAGCACGATCTGCGTCACTCGCCAAAGCCTACGCCTCTGACGCCTTCAGCCAGATTGGTACTGACGGTGTCCAACTCCATGGCGCCATAGGTTTTACCCAAGAGTACGATATGCAGCTATATCTGAAACGTTCCAAATGGGCCAGACCCATCTTTGGCGATGCCGATTATCACTACGAACGTATTCATCAGTTGAGCGTCACGGACTAGCGACTCAACATCACGAGCGAGAATTTTTCCGACGAACCCAACAGCACAGTACGATGCAGCAAAAGATGCCGCCGCTAAGGAGAACCCGCATGGACTTTGAATACACTCAAGCTGAAGAAGATTTCAGGCATGAAGTACAAATTTTTCTCGATGAGAATCTGCCACCCAAGAACCAAAGAGGCGCGGATTTTATGGCGCAATGGCTTGAAAAAGTACGGGCAAAGCGCTGGGTGGGATTTGCATGGCCGAAGGAAGTCGGCGGTGGCGGCGGCGATATCATGCAGCAGGTAATCCTCAAGGAAGAAATGGCCAAGCGCCAGGCGCCACCACTGGGCACCTGCATGATGGGTCTTGCCTGGGTTGGCCCGGGAATCATTCAATATGGTACCGAAGAACAAAAAAAACGCTTTATTCCAGACATATTGAATAGCAAGTATCACTGGTGCACCGGTTACTCAGAGCCTAATGTTGGTAGTGATTTAGCGGCGCTGCAATGCAAGGCGGTTCTCGATGGCGATCACTACGTCATTAACGGCACGAAAATATGGACCAGCCTCGCACCATTCGCCCAGTGGATATCCATGCTGGTACGCACCGATAATTTCGGCGCAACCACCACCAAACATGATGGCATCACCGCCTTGCTGGTTGACCTAAGTTCAGCGGGCATCGCGATTAAACCCATCGAAAACATGGCGGGCGGCAAGGTCTTCGCACAGATTTTCTTCGATGATGTCCGCGTACCCGTCAACAACCGCCTCGGCAAGGAGGGTCAGGGCTGGGCCGTAACTATTTCATCGCTCGCCAACGAGCGCTCCAGCATTGGCGAAGTCACTGCCATGTATGCAAAACTGGACGGTCTAAAAACACTGGTCAAGAACAGCCAGCGGCAGGGAAAACCTGCGATGGAAGATCAAAGAATACGGCGCCGCTTGGCAGTATTTGAGGCCAAAATCGAAGCTATGCGGCTCAATGGTCTGCGCTATTTAACTCGTCAGATCAAGGGCGAGCCGCTGTCCAGCGAAACCTCTGTTAACAAGCTACATCGAGCTGATCTTGAAGTCGAGATGAGCGACTTTGCGATCGATGTATTAGGCCAATCCGGACTGCAGCTTGGCAATCAAATTGAGACCGTCGATCGCGGTAAGTGGGCAAAGGAATCACTCGGCTGGCCCAATGTAGTGATCGGTGGCGGCACGCCGAACATTCAGAAGAATATTATCGCCGAACGAATACTCGGCTTACCTAAGGACTAGTTTCGTACATTGTTTCAGCGGTAAAAAACCTAAATGCCTGACAGTACTCTGCAGCGACAGGTACGAGGCGATACCCCACACCAAGTCGCCGTGGGCCACGATTGGCCAACAGCCACAATAGCCGTATAATCGAGTCTGACTGCCAATGAGACCTGACTTATTATGAAACGGATTAAGCTCATCATTCTGCCGATCATTCTACTGACCATCCTGGGCATCTATGTTTTCGATTCTGCCAACATAGGTCAAGAGAGTCCCAATGTCTCGCTAAAAGACGACAGCCATCTTGTCAAAAAAAGCAATAACAGCACCCCCTCCCCAGCTATCAAAACCCCAATCAAATTCAAAGACAGACCCGACTTCGCCAAGATTCGAGATGTCAAAGAAAAGAAAAAAACATTTTTTGAGTATATGCTGCCGATGATCCGCCAGGCCAACGCGTCAGTGTTAGCGCAACGCGAATCTATATTGAGCATCCGGGAAAAATTTATAAACGAAAAAGACCTTGATAATGCCGAACAACTCTTACTGGAAGAGTTGCTTGACACCTACCATGTCGACGTAGAAAACGAGATAACTATGGCGCACATCACAGAACTACTAAGCCGCTGCGACATAGTGCCAGCCGGACTCATACTCGCTCAGTCAGCCAACGAATCCGCTTGGGGGACATCGCGGTTTGCAGTCAAAGCGAATAATTTTTTCGGACTCTGGTGCTTCAAAAAAGGTTGTGGTTTGAAGCCTGCCGATCGCGACGATGACGCCTTACATGAAGTGGCTAAGTTCGAGTCTGTCAGTCATAGCGTGAGGTACTACGTTAAAACTATAAACACCAACAACGGATACAAAAATCTTCGGAAAATTCGAGCAGAACTGCGTATAGAAAACGAGACTATCACGGGTATGGTACTGGCAGAAGGATTACTGCGGTACTCTGAACGCGGCAAGGCTTACGTAAAAGAAATTCAAAGCATGATTCGGTACAACAATCTGAGTCGTTACAGTCTCGACACTCGGACATGAAATACTCAGCGCTTGTCCGACGACACTGGCCATGCCGCTAACATGACGCTTACTGAAAGGAACTTTGCGTGATTTACCAGGTTAGTCTGATCAAAGATCACAGTCGACCCAGCAGCAAGCATGGGATTGCCGCGATCAGGGCTCATCAAGCTGAACTCGAAGCGCAAGGCATCACGCTCTACGGCATCTTTTCGGGTCTGTTTGGCCTGGCCACCAACGAGATCTACGTGGTCACTTATAGTCTCCAGCCACACTCGCTGCAGAAAATCGTCACCGCCGCCAACCTTGAGCTTGAAGCCAGCGATTTGTTTGTACCGACGGCTAGGCCAACAGAACACGCACCCCTGACAACGCCAGGGATCTATGTCTTTCGATGGTTTAAAGTTAACAATGCGGACGTGCAAGAAATCGTCGAGCTATCAACAGCCGCCTGGCAAAGCTTTGAAGCCGGCTTTCAGACTCAGGTTCAGGGCTTGTTTGCCGAACCCGAATCTACTGCGATTTTCGGGCAAATGCTCTTGATCACCCGCTATGCAGATCTCTCTGTCTGGGAAGCGTCCCGCCACCCGGCCGCCGAAGCCCGAGATAATTTTCAGCGCCGCCATGCCTTAACTGTAGAAGCCAAACCTATTGCTACTCAGCTGACCCTGTGAGCGCCGGCAGGCGCTATTCACCACCCAGGTGATACAGAGCGCGCCACAATGTCGCCACCACCAGCGCATGATCTATCTCACCACTGAGAAGTAATTCCGGGATCTGTGACAAGGGGACCAATTGAACTTCCGTGTGCTCTGTGGACTGATTATCGATTGCCGCCCCAGAATGCACAACGGGCGCCAACCAGGTATGCAGGTAGTTCTTGAAAATGGCTGGATTAGGATTTAAGCAACCCAATGAAACTAGTTCACCGGCCACGTAGCCGGTTTCTTCCAGGCATTCGCGGGCGGCGGCGGCGGCGGGCAGCTCCCCTGGGTCCACCATGCCACCGGGAATTTCAAGGGTGATACGCTCTGACCCATGACGGAACTGACGCACCAGCACCACCTCATTGTCTGCGGTGATCGGCACCACATTGACCCAATCTGCGGTGTCCAAGAAGTAGAACTGATGCGCCTGCTGGGTAATGGGCGACAACGAAGTTGACTCGTTCACTGTGAAGATACGACAATCAGCGACGACTCGGCTGCGTTGACGTTGCCAAGCTGCAATTTCCAGGTTCATTCAATCCCACTCCGAACACTCAAGCTGCACAGAAAAATAGCGTTATTGACCAGTGAAATTAGCCGGTCGCCGCTCCAGAAAAGACGCAACCCCTTCCTTATGGTCCGCCGATTTGAAACACTCGCCCAGCGCTTTAGTATGATTTTCCATATGTTTATCAACGTCGATGCCTAAACCTTCATATACCAGCGTTTTCATTCGCTGATGAGAAAAGGGCGAACCTTTCAATAGGGTCTCTGCCATCTCACGGGCTTTGGCCATAAGATCTTCCGGCTCACAAACCGCGCTAACATACTTCAGATCATAGGCCTGGCTAGCGGATACGAATTCGCCAGAATATAACAACCAGAATGCCTGGGAGGTACCAATCAACCGGGGTAACAGCCAGCTGCCCGCGCCGGTATCTGGGACCAAACCTCGATGGGCAAAATTCCAGGCAAACCGCGCTCGAGTAGACGCGATACGGATATCACACTGGCTGGTGAATTCCGCGCCCATACCAACAGCAGGCCCATCGATGGCGGCAATAACAGGTTTAGGGCAGGAGACGATAGGCCACCAACGAGACTTTTCCGTGGCAGAGCCACGCAAACCACGGGTCTCACCAGGTATCGTATCCAGGTCAGCCAGGTCTGTGCCGGCGCAAAATGCACCCGCGGTACCCGTCAGAATCACCACTCGAACCTCATCGTCGGCACCAGCCCGAGCCATGGTCTCAATGAAGTCGCCGAGCATCGCATAGGTCATAGCATTGCGCTTTTCAGGTCGATTGATGGTCACTGTCGCAATACTGTTTTCCACATTGTAGAGAATCCAGTCATTCATGCGCTTATCTCCTTTGTATCAAGAATTGTAAACTCACGGCACCCAGGTGCTTGATGTGTTAACTCAAGCCATCGACAGGAATACCTGCACCATGCACGGCGCCGGCATCTGGCGATGCGAGGAAACCAATAACGCTGGCAATTTCAGCCGGCGTGACCCATTGAGAATAATCTGCACCAGGCATGTCCTGACGGTTTCGCGGTGTATCAATCAAGCTTGGCAACACGCAATTGACGTTAATGTTATGGCCACGCAGTTCCTGCGCCATGCTTTCCGTGAGTCGCAAAACAGCGGCCTTGGAGGCAGTATAAGCCCCCATCATTGCCCCACCACCCAGTGCTGCTCGCGCGGCCACATTAACCACTTTGCCGGCGCCACCGGCTAACATGGCCGGCACTACCGCCGCACTCATATTCAGAATCGAGCGGGCATTAAGGTCGAACAAAAAATTCCAGGTTTCATCGGAGGTATTGTGGACCGGATCACCCATCAGGAAACCGCCAGCGGTGTTACATAAAATATCCACTGCGCCGAATCGAGCCTGGATTGTTGCCACGGCTTCGGCGCAACTGCCACGCTGGGTCGGGTCACAACTGACCAGACAGAGATTCTCGTCAACAGCGGGAAAAGCCTCGTGAAGGACCTCAGCACTGATATCCAGAACGCCCACTTGGGCACCACGCGCGCTGAACCAGCGGACGACTTCACGGCCTAGCGCACCGGCACCGCCGGTTACAATCACAGTCTTGTTAGCGAACATAAGATGCCTCTGTCGGTGATCGACTACAGTGTGAAGAACTCCGCACCCCGGTATCGGTTTCGATTAGCCGGTCCCGAAGATCCCCTTGAACAAATAGAAAAACAAAATCGACAGGCCAGCGCCGGCGGGCAGGGTCACCAGCCAGGAAACAAAAATTGTCCCGACAACGCGCAGGTTCAACGCTGAAATACCACGGGCCAGTCCGACGCCTAACACCGCCCCCACCAGGGTATGGGTCGTCGATATCGGTAGGCTCGCACCTGAGGCAACCACCACCGTTGCCGCAGCGGCAAGTTCTGCGGCAAAGCCGCTACTGGGGGTTAGCTCCGTAATATGCGTGCCAATGGTCTGTATCACGCGGTAGCCATAAAGTGCCAAGCCGGCGACAATACCACCGCCACCCAGCAACAGAATCCAGCTGGGGGTTGCCGACTTGGCCCCCACCACGCCACCACTTTCAATAATACTATTGACCGCAGCCAGCGGACCTATCGCATTCGCGACATCATTTGAACCATGAGCAAAGGCCATAGCACAAGCTGTAAACAGCATCATAACCGCAAAAATTTTCTCGACGTTGACCAGATCCAACTGATCAGACTTCGCAACACGTTTGACGCGCGAAAGCCCAAAAACACCCAACCCGACGATCAGCAATGCCACGCCAGCGGAGTAGACCAGGGACTCTTCGAAGCTGATATGTAGGCCCACATGTTTCAACCCTTTGGTGAGCGTCACCATGGATATCATATAGCCGACAAAGAACACATAAATGGGTAAATAACGCTTGGCCGCCACGAAAGAGTCAGGGGCGCCGAATATAAAACGACGAATGCTCAAGGAAATCACGAAGGCAAAGGTGCCAGCGATCACCGGCGAGACCACCCAACTGGAAACGATTTCACCCACCTTGCCCCATTGAACGGCATCAGTGGATATGCCCACCGAGGCGAAACCAACGATCGCGCCAACAATCGTGTGCGTTGTCGAAACTGGCCAACCGTAAGCAGAGGCAATCAGCAGCCAGGTGCCCGCCGCCAGCAATGACGCCATCATCCCATAGACCAACAACTCTGGGTCTGTCGCCAGCAGCCCTGGATCGATAATACCTTTACGAATAGTCGAGGTCCCCTCACCGCCGGCAAGATAGGCACCGGCAAACTCGAACACCATCGCGATAATAATGGCTTGTTTGATGGTGATCGCCTTTGAGCCCACCGAGGTCCCCATGGCATTGGCCACATCATTGGCACCCACGCCCAAGGCCATAAAAAAGCCAAATATTATTGCTAGCAGCAGCAGCGTACTGCCGTAATCTTCTATTACGCCCATAAGATCACACCTGATAATTCATGTTAATACGGTTTCTAAGCGGCGATAGTTAGCGCGCGATGAGATATAGCATTCGATTGCCCACGGTCTGGGATTTATCGGCTAAATCGCCGATCCATTCGATAAGACGGTATAAAAACATGACATCAACGGGATCCAGGCTTTTCTCTAGACTGTACAGCAGCCGGGTCAACTCAGCTTCTTTGATATCTGCCGCATGCTCAACCGCATCTAGACGAGCAATCATGGCTGACACCAACTCCACTTCCTTGCCACTGAAGCCGGTGGTAATCAGCTCATCCAACTCATTGAGCGCTTCCAGTGCGACATTCGCGGGTTTTACCGCGGCTTCAACCAGCGCCGTCATGGCAGGGGCCAGCGCGGCAGGAATGGCCATCCGCCGACTGGATGTCAGTCCGACAATATGCTTCGCCAGGTTCGCGATCCTGTCTTGGGCCTGGAGCAGTTCAAGCAGGTCAGAGCGTGAGACGGGCATAAACAGGCTGCGCGGCAGGCTTAAGCGAATCTTGCGCTTGATATCATCGGCTTCATCCTCAAGGTCATTGATATGCGCACCCAGAGTGGTTGCCTGATCCCAATCGCCCGCGATTACTGCGGCCATATAGCCTTGCACCTCGGTCGCGGCTTGCGCTGCGACCTTCATGTGCTCCTGCATAGGCGCGACGGGGCTTCGCGAAAACAATTGATTAAATAGCGGACTAATAGCCATAACGTTATCCGGAATAAGTTGCTAGGCATTATAGGCAAGAATGACCAACAATAAACCCTGGAATGGCTTTTAAAATGCCGCTGGCAAACCTCTACAGCCTTAACTCACAGAACGCTTAACTTGCCAGGCAGTCAATGCCTCATGGGCGGCCACCGCCCCGGCCATACCGGTATCGGTCCGAGCCGCCAACTCCACCACATAACCGTTGGGATCACGAAAATAGATTGAGTGGATAAAACCATGATCGGCAATGCCACGGGTGTCGATGCCAGACTGACGGCCTTTCTGGAACATGGCATGCAAGGTCTCATGATCCACGGCGAGCGCCAGGTGCAAGTCGAAGTCGTGCTGTGGCTTGAAGTCAAAGGGTTGCTCAGGATCTTCAAAGAAGGCGATACAGGCGCCATCTTGCATTTGGTAAAAGCTGTGCAGAACACCCGTCGCACGACCCGTCTGAGTCAGATCAATTTCAAAGGCCTCAACCAGGGGCAAACCGAGGAAGTCTTCATAGAATTGCCGGGTCTGTTCGGAATCACGGCAACGATAAGCCGCATGGTCGAGTCCTTGAATTTTCGCCACACTGAACCTCCAAATGGAAAATTATAAAGGCGACATAACATCACTGGTTTGTCGCACTTTGATCTGCGATACCTTACGAATTACTGGGTTATTGTACCGGCATTGTGGTATAAACTGCGCCCTTATGAGCGATGAAACCAAACATTCAACAGAACCCCAAAGCCGCGAGCGCTGGCTTGACGGTATGGCTGTCATTCTTTCCGGCACTTGCATGGTCCATTGCCTGGTGTTGCCGCTGTTAGTGACCGTATTTCCCATCGTTCAGGGCAGCCTACTGGATGAGCAACAATTCCATCTGGTCATGCTGCTGCTGATTCTCCCCACCAGCCTAATCGCCCTGACCATCGGCTGTCGCAAACATAAAGACCGCCTGACCCTAGTCCTGGGCACCATTGGCTTGAGCGTTTTAACCTTCACTGCCCTGTTCGGCCACGACGTCTTTGGCTATCAAGGCGAGCGTATTGTCACCACCCTCGGCGGCCTGGTCCTCGCCCTGGCGCATATCCAGAACTTCCGTTGTTGCCGCACCGTTGACTGCCAGCACGACTAATCAGCACGACTAATCAGCACGACTAATCAGCACCACCTCAGCACCACATCAGCAGTTATTATCGATAACGCCCCTTAGCCTCATCATAGGCTGACCTCGTCGTGGGCTGTGCGCCATGAGCCACTGAAGGCTTCAGACTTAGGCGCTAAAACCCAGCAAGGCCTCGTAAAAGCCGATCATCAGCGAGACGGTCGGGCCCGCAATTCGAACCTCGCCTTCGGTGAAAGAGTAGTGTGCTCGCTCTGGTCGATGCCAGGTTAACGCGTAGTTCGCGCTGTCCAGCGCCCGCGCCAGCGACACCTCATAGATTTCTGCCACTTCCTGCGGATTTGCCAACACCTGATAAGGTGGCTGAATCAAGCCCACCACGGGGGTAATCCGATATCCCGCCTGAGTGTAGTAATCGCCAAGAACCCCCAACACCTCAATGTCCGCTGTGGCCAGATCGATTTCTTCGCGAGTCTCGCGCAACGCAGTCTCAACCAAGGACTCATCGACGGCATCAACTCGACCACCGGGGAAACAGATATGCCCCGCGAATCGAATCTGTGCCTGGCGCCGGGTCACGAGTAGAGTCGGACCCGCAGCATGATTAATAATGGGCAACAAAACCGCCGAGGGCTTTGCTCTCTGACGAACCCCTTCAGAAACGCGCTCCTCGACATGGGGATTGCGCAACTCAGGCTGGCCGACCTGCGCCATGGCAGCGGCGAAATAAGCTCGAATCAGCCCCACATCCGCTGCCAGCGGCGGATGTTTGAGGCCAGCAGCATCAGTAGACGTGTTGTTCATGGGTTATGCAGCGCTCACAAGTGGGCTTGCAACTCCTTATAGCCGATAAGATGGATGCCCGCATCGAGAATATATTGCTTCAGCGCCGGGTCGCGCCAGGCAAGATAGTCCGCATGCCTTGAACCAGGTCGCTCATGATCGATGGCCAGCAGTTCCTCGCTCATACAAGCCGGATGAAACAGGAGATGGCTCAAGCCTGGCTTGATACCATCGATCAACTGCCGATAAAACGCCGACTTGTCGTCGAGCGGGATCAAGGTCTCAATCAAAATCTCATCCAGGGTGGGCACCTGCTCTCGGTCAATCTTCTCCAGCACTTGCAGATAGTCATCTGCCATCGCCGCTCGATCAATGCCGGCCAGGGTCGCTCGCGTCATATTCGGCAAGAACGCAACCAGCCTGTATTCCTCTGCAAGCGCGAGGTAATCTGCCAGAAATTTGGGATGCACCACGCTGCCCATATGGGTATCGATATGGGTGAAGAGCACGCCGGTCGCCAACGCTGTTTCGATTTGCGCGCGCATTTCCGCTCTGGCAGCATCAACCGTCACATGGCGAATCGCATCTTCTCGCGTGCGCCACAGATAGCCTTGTTCATCTAACAAGCCAGACGCCCGATCGCGGGTACTGAGCGCCGCCCAACGAAATGTCGGGTATTCGCAGGTCAAGGTCAGATGTATTCCCACATCGTAGGTCGGCTGCTCCTGAACCCGGGCCACAGCTTCCTGAAACCAGGGACCATTCACCAGGATCGAACCACAACTCGCGGCCCCCACATCCAGGCACTCAAAGCCCGCCACATTCGCGGCATGGCTAAAGCCTAAATCATCAATATGGGTGATTAACACCCGGTCAGCAGGCCCGTAGCCCATCTTGGCGAGGAAACCATTCATGCGATCGACTCCTTTGGTCTAGGCATCTAGCAGGGAGAATACCCCATGACTGTCTACCTGAGCCGCCAGACCACAGAACTCACGCTGGGTCATGTCTTCGATCAGCGCCGCATTATCGGTATTTGCCCAAACACGCTCGCCAGCAGCCGTCAAACAGGCTGCATGACCCGTGGCCGGACCATTCGGGCCATACATGACCGTATAGGATTCAATGGTCACTGGCCCCGCATAATCCGCCAGGCATTGCCGCGTGGGCTGGGCATCAACCTCGGCTTGAACATCCTCATGCTGGAAGTCTACCGCCGGTGCTGCGGTCGAATAGAGCCCAAAAGCATGTTTCGTCAAGAAGCCACCGTTGGCCGTAATCATTCCCTTGGAACCCGGTGCTGCGCGCAATAACTCCACCATGCGCGCAATACTGTGCATCACATAATTGTTCAAGGGTCCACCACCGAAGGTCAGGCCGCCGGTAATCGTCAACGGCTTAGTAACATCCAGACCCAGTTCTTCGACCGCAACCTGGACTGCCGAAGGAAAGCAGCTATATACATCAATATAGTCCAAGTCAGGCACACTCAGGTCGGTCAACGCCAACAGGCGCTTGCCGGCGATGCGAATGGCCGGCGATGAATACAGGTTATCTCGGGTTGAGACGTGATAAGTATCGTGAGCATCAGTCCCCGCCCAAGGATAGACCCATAGGCTTTCATCGATACCCAATGCCCTGGCCTTGGTCACCGAGCACATGATCAGTGCCGCGCCCATATCCACCGCGTTGTTCGAATTCATCAGCTTCGGATAGGGGAAGCTGATCATGCGGTTGGTGGGGGCTGGCGTACGAATGGTTTCCGCATCCACCGGCGTCTTGATCCAGGCATGGGGATTCTCGCCCGCAACCCGACTGAAGCCAGCCCATAGCTCTGATACTCTGATTCGATGGGCCTCGATGGACTCGCCTCGATGATGCCGAATCGCGTTTTCAAACATGGGATAAAACTGAATCGGCTGGCGCAGTCCACGCGCCTGTTCGGCCTCCGCCGACATGGGCTCTTCTTGGCCGATCATTCGAGAGTAGTCACCGTTTGTTTCCGTCACCGTCAATTCAACGCCGGCTTTCCTCGCCTTGGCTTGACTGTTGCCATTTTCCGCGCCGGTGATCACGATCAACGACTTGTCGCCCCGAAGAATATCCAGCGCCGATTGGTTCACCACTGACTGAACCATATTGCCACCATAGGGCGAACCCACAGTCTCGACACCTGGCACACCGATTTTGGCTGCGACGTAACCCGCTGGATGCTTATACCGCCAGACGCCACGAATGACCCGTACGGACTCCACCTCTGCGAGTAAACCGGCATTACCACTATCAACGGCGGCCTGACGCACGGCATCGACCATCATGTCGATGGGTTCCTGACCAAGCAGGGGATCAGTGATGCGCTGCTCGATCTGAGCCACGCCGATTATCACCGGGGTATTAGGATTGATCATCTGTGCAACTCCTGCCATTTGATAAGCAAAAGCCCGTATTCTGCCACAGTATCTAAAGAGAGGAGAATGTGGTTTTCTTAGCAACATGCATAAATCACTCGAAATTGCCGTCACACCCTGGTCTATGGGCACTTTAGGCATCGCCAGCGAGCTTACTGACCAAGCCGTAATCGCTGAAAAGATGGGTTGTCACTCGTTTTGGCTACCGGAAAGTCACTTTGGTGACACCCGCTCTATTCCATCGCCACTAACATTATTAGCTGCCGTCGCCGCCTGCACCAGCAAGATCAAACTCGGCTCAACCTCGTACCTGCTGCCGATCCGGCACCCACTCCAAGCCGCCGAAGAGGTCGCGGTGCTAGATCGACTATCAGGCGGGCGCGTCATTCTGGGGGTTGGTCGCGGCACCCAACAGGCCATGTTTGATGCCTTCGACGTGCCTACCAAGGATAAGCGCAGTCGCTTTGCAGCTAACCTTGAAACTATGACTCGCGCCTGGCGGGGCGAACCGATAGGTTGGGACAATTCAACGTCAGTCCCACGCCCTATCACGCTAGCACCCTTGCCCGTCCAATCACCTCATCCGCCCATCTGGGTCGCGGCGTTTGGGCCACTGGCGCTGAAACAAGCCGGCTCTCTGGGCTTTCCCTATCTGGCTTCGCCCATCGAAACCCTCGAGACACTGAGTCAGAACTATGCGCGCCATCGACAATTTGCAACGGCTGCAGGGCATGCACCCACGACCACGGTACCTATTATGCGCACGGTCTTTATGAGCCATCGAGTCGCCGAATGTCGTCAGGTAAAAGCCGCCATGGCGGCATCCAGCCCACACAGCATGCGCGACCAGACCGCCGATATTGACGACTGGAGTATCATCGGCGACCCATCTTTCGTGCGGGATAAAATCGAAGAATATCGTGACAGACTTGGCGTCACCCATATGATCGTTCGCGGTCGAGTGCCCGGGGTCACCGATCAAACCTGGCTGTCGAGCCTGGAGAAACTGGTTGCCGCTCAATAGTCAAACTGCCACCAATTGGCCACGTTTTTGCTCTAATCGAGATCATTAATATCGATTGCAGTTAATTTAGCCTGCGGCGTGGCAGAATAGCCCTACCGAAAACCAATTCAGCTCTGCAAACCATGCAATCAAAACCAGCTATGCCATGCCATCATCATGAACCCTGCCGAACCAGGCGCAGCCGTCGAATCCCTCGACGGTCCTTGGCTGTCTGCGTGTTGCTATACGGCAGCCTTTGGTTGCAGGGCTGTCAGACACCCCAACCCCCAGAGCCTTTAATCACCCTGCCGCCATCCACCACACCGCCGCCAGCAGCCTCAATTCCTCCACCAACCGCGACGGCGAAACCACAAAAGTCGAGTCAGAGCGCAAAATCTACGCCATCGGCATCCCACTCTGAGGCGCCTAGCACTTCGACATCTAGCGCTTCAACATCTAGCGCTACGGCAACCGGTTCTCCGGCGCCACAGCGCAGCAAATCTGATGCGGCGCCCAGCCCTGCCGAAGCACAAGCACAAGCACAAGCACAAGAACAAGAACAAGAACAAGCTGAACCGCTAACCCCACGCCAGCAGGCCGCCAATGCCTTAAGTCAGCAGGGCCAGACGCTCGCGGAACTCGCTGCAGACCTGAGCGAATTCATTCCGGCAACCACCGCAGTCAATGACGAGCCTGGCAGCGAATCAAGTGCCAACAGCGAATCAAGTGCCCACAGCGAATCAAGCGCCAACAGCGAATCGAGTGCCAACAGCGAATCAAGTGCCAACAGCGAATCAGATGCTAACAACGAATCAGGTGCTAACAATGAATCAGGTGCCAACAGCGAATCAAGCGCCAACAGCAAATCAAGTGCCAACAGCGAATCAAGTGCCCACAGCGAATCAAGCGCTAACAACGAATCGAGTGCCAACAGCGAATCAAGTGCCAACAGCGAATCAAGTGCCAACAGCGAATCAAGTGCCAACAGCGAATCGAGTGCCAACAGCGAATCGAGTGCCAACAGCGAATCAAGCATTGGTAACAGCGCGGATTATGCGCCGCAACACGTCACCGAAACCGCCACCTTGGCGGCGATGAAAGCCCTCCAAACCGTTAGCGCCACTCTCGAGTCAGCGGCATTTGCAGTCGCTAACGCGGCGAGTGAGACCACCCTTGCCGTAGCATCAGCCAGTCTTGCGCAAGCCAGAGTTGCCGTTATTATCGCTGACCAAGAACTCGAGAACGCCCAAAGCGATGTGGCTGCCGAGGCCAGCATCGACGCCGCCGAACTCGCCCTCGCGCGCGCGTCGCGGGTCATTGTGCTGGCAACTGCCATCATCAGCGAATCACAAGCGGGCTTACACGCATCAGGCGAGAGCTCGGCACCCGGCACTGCCCTCAACAATCATCAACTCAAACCAGTCAGTCATGCATTAATTAATGGCGAAGATAGCGGTCTCGATAGCGGCCTAGACAAGGCCCTAAATGCATCGATCACACATTTCGACAAACTTATTTCCGCGTCACGGCAGCAGGTACTCGATGCCACGCCACGACCCGCGAGCGCGCCCCCCCAGCAAAGGCCCATGTTGGCCGGCATTCCTACTCAAGACACGACGCCTAACCCGCGCAACAGTCCTGGACCAATAGCCGCCGATATCCCCCGGCCTCAAGCAGATGACATCATCGCCCAACAACTCTGGGAAGCGGCAACGATGGAAACGGATATCGAGCGCCAGAACAAACTCTGGGAAGCCTATCGACGCTACAGGTCTGGACTGTGACTTTTGATTTTACCGAGGGCCAGGAATTCGCAGGGTTCAAGCTACTCCAGTCACTCAACCTTGACGATCAGTTCGACAACTGGCTGGCCATTAACACCCAACACAATGAGCAAGTTTGGTGCAAACGTTTGCCAGTGGCTCTCGGCGCATCCGAACAAACGATTATCCGCAAGACTATTAATCGCCATAAGGGTCTGATTCACCCGCGCATCCTTCGGACACTGGAGCTGGTTCGTTGGCACGGGGTTGATGTGCTGATCTGCCAACACATAGATTCACTTCACGCCTTCAGGCTTAACCAATCTTTTCATAACGCCTGGCCCATACTTCGACAGTTGCTCGAGGTACTTGACTACGTCCACAGCATCAACCTCGTCCATGGCGACATTCGACCCGGGAATTTGCTGATCGACCGCCAACAGCAGTTATATCTGGCGGGATTCGGCCTAAAAATTAACCCACCTGGAGCACCTGAGAATTTTGCAAGCCCACAGACTCTGGCCGGCCAACCGGCCGCCCCCAGCGATGATATTTACGCTCTGGGTGTGCTGTTATTCCAACTCTTGAGCCAGCAAGTCTGGCAACCCGACGCTGTGATTAATACCGACGGCGACATCCCAGACGCCATCAAGTCCTTGCTCCAAAGCCTGTTGGCCACTTCCGCCGCTGCCCGACCGAGCCAGATTTCAATCATTCGCGACACCCTGCAAGCCTATTATGATGAGCAAGTTAGTCATCAGGCGCAGCAACCATCCGCCTCCGGTTCGGCCCATTTACAGCCAGCACAACAGCCAGAATCAACTCGGCGCAAGCCCAGTACTGTTAACCCATCGGCGGAACTCGACATCCAGCTTCATCCGGGACCGCACCAGAAACCAGCTGTTAGCAGCTTCAACGCAATGGCGGCACTATCGACATTAGTACTGATCGCCGCGGGTATCTTTATGCTGCTGCCAACATTCTCCGGCAACCCAGCGAAATCGCCAGCAGAGTTGACCACCGAGGCAACCGCCCAAACCGACATTCAGACACCTGCCCCGGCGCAGCCGGCGGTGCAAGCAGCTCGCATCGACCCCGAAAAATCGAGCGCTGAAACCCTCGCAGAAATTTTGCTGCGGCAGCAAGTCGTGCTCGAAGACCAGGGTGTCCTGATATGGGCATTGACTGAGTACAGCCTGATCAGCAACCAAGCGCTGATAGCGGAGGAACTGTTTCGACAAGGCCTTTATGCCGACGCCCTGACGCAATATCAGCAAGCCATCGACACAAGCCAAACACTGGCGGCGCGCATTCCCGACCTTATCAATCACAATCAGAAAATCGCCGAAGACGCGTTCACTCAGGGTAACGCTGAACTAGCGATAAATGCCCTGTCGACACTCATCGCTATTCGACCCGATAACCCTGAGTATCGATCAGATTTGATCAGAGCCGAAAACCTCGACCAGGTCCTTGCATGGCTACGCCAGGCTCAGACTGCGGAGCGCGAACAGGCGTGGCAGGACGCTCTGGCGTTGTATCAGCAGGCACAGACTCTGGATAACGCATCTCAGGAGGCGCGAGCAGGCATCATACGAACCACTGATACTTTGACCCGACTGCGCTTTAACGAGACCATGTCACGGGCTTTTATTCGACTTGAACAGGGCGACCTGACAGGTGCACGACAAGCATTCGCTGTAGCTCAAACCCTATTCCCCGCTGCTACGGAACCCCAGGACGGGCTACTGCAAGTTCGCCTGCTGGAGCGAAGCCAACAGATCAACGCCTTAAGCCTAAAGGCAGAGCAAGCGATGGCCCATGAAACCTGGTCAATGGCGGTTCTGCAATTTGAACAGATGCTCGCCCTGGAACCCGGACTATTAGCTGCGAGCGCTGGCCTCGAGCAAGCCCAGCAACGTCTGGCACTGGACCAGACCCTTGAGTATTATCTCAAGGCGCCCGAGCACATGCGCCTTGACCTGGCGTTGACTAAGGCCCGGCAGGCGCTGATCCGTGCCGCGGGGCTGGCGAATCAGGGGCCGCTGCTCCAACGACAAATCAATGAACTTTCACTCCGCATCGCACAAGCAAGGATTCCATTGCCCGTTGTCGTACAGTCCGATAACAATACCGATATCACGGTTTACCAGACCAGCCATTTGGGTGCCTTCATGAAACGCGAATTGGCACTCGTGCCCGGCACCTATACCGTGGTTGGCCGGCGACCAGGCTACCGAGACGTCAGACAGGCATTTACGCTCAGTGGCGGGATGGCGCCTGTCACCATTCACCTGATTTGCGATGAGAAAATCTGATGCCCTCGAGCCTTGATCCCCACCAGATTATCGAAGTCACGCCATTTTCCCGAGCTGAGGCTGTGATCAGCCGCCGCGGGCCAGGCCTGAAACCAATACATATTGTCATCCTGTCGCTATTCGCGGCACTGACACTGGTCGCACTGTTTGTTTTCAGCGCCCGCGCCGTTCGCTTTGATCTCAGCCCCGTGGATGCGAACCTGGAAATCACCGACGGCACCTTTACCTATCTGCTGGGTGAACGCTACTTGATGTTAGCCGGCGACTACACCGTGGCAGTGACCGCTGAGGGCTACACGCCACTCAAATCAATGATTCATGTAGGCGAAGTGGCCGACCAGACGATCCACCTTGAGCTGGCCAAACTGCCCGGTACGCTGACCGTCTCAACTTTACCTGAGACTCGGTCGCCGGTATTTCTCGACCAAGAACCTGTTGGCCTGACGCCTCTGACGGTGACAGACATTCAAGCTGGCAACCATAACGTCAGCGTCCGCGCCGCGCGTTTCTTGCCATTCGACACCGACGTTCACATTGAGGGCCAAGGCCTAAGTCAAAACCTGTTGGTGACATTAGTACCCGCCTGGGCACTACTGAGCCTCAGCAGCCAACCCACGGCCGCCGCCGTCACTATCGATGGCATCGAGGTCGCTACTACGCCAGCCCGCATCGAGGTCATGCAAGGTTACCACCAGCTACTCGTTACCAGACCGGGTTTCAAGTCCTGGCAGGCTGAGGTCAACATCACGGCTCAACAGGATCAGATACTTCCGGAAATCACCCTCATGGCACAGGATGGTCAGTTATCAATCCAGTCGACGCCCTCCGCGGCGAGTGTCACGATTGCCGATGAATATCGTGGTCAGACTCCACTCCAGCTGAGCCTGGCACCCGGAAAAACTTATGGATTGCGCCTGACAAAGCCCGGCTATGAAACCACAGAGCGCGCTGTGACCATCGACGCTGCCAGCGACACTCAGCTCAACCTCACGCTACCACCTGTGCTGGGCATCGTCAGCCTACAGGTGAGTCCCGCCGGCGCATCTTTGGTGGTAGACGGTCAGCCACGGGGCAAAATTTTCGAGCGCCTCGAACTCAACGCCGTGCCCCATATCATCGGCATTGAATTGGCCGGCTATGAAAGTCAGCAGATCAACGTGACACCGCAACCAGGTCAGGCCCAGCAATTCATCATTGAGCTTCTCACCGAGGCCGAAGCCAAACTCGCCTCGATGGAACCGACCACGACCACCGCCATCGGCCAGGTACTCAAGCTCATTCAGCCTGGCGCCTTTACCATGGGCGCGAGCCGGCGCGAACCCGGCCGACGAGCGAACGAAATTGAAAAGCAGGTACAACTCAGTCGGCATTACTATATTGGTATCCATGAGGTCACCAACGCCCAGTACCAGCAATTCGACCGTCTGCACGACTCTGGGATGCTCGGCCGAGCGCTACTAAACGGCAATGACCGGCCGGTGGTAAACCTTGCCTGGGACGACGCTGTAGCTTTCTGCAACTGGCTGAGCCAGCAACAAGGCTTGGCTTCGGCCTATGAACTCATCGATAATCGTTGGCAGGCGGTGACGCCCATGAATAGTGGCTATCGATTACCCACCGAAGCTGAATGGATCTGGGCCAGCCGTTATGCCGCCGGACCCACGCCAACACGTTTCCCCTGGGGCGATGCTATGCCACCCGTGGCGATTGAAGCTAACTATGCGGACGAGTCTGCCAACACAGTGGCCGCCGATGTTCTGACCGGCTATCTCGATCATTTTCGTGGTACAGCGCCAGTGGGTAGCTTCCCGGCAAATCCCGCAGGCCTGTTTGATATGGCTGGCAACGTCTCAGAATGGATGCACGACTATTACGCCCAGGTCGAGCCCACGGCGGTGCTATTCGATCCCAGCGGACCTATAAGTGGTGAGCGTCACGTTATTAAAGGCTCAAACTATACCCATGGACGCTTCAGCGAGTTACGCTGGACGTTTCGTGACTTTGGCCAGTCACCTCGACCGGATGTCGGGTTTCGAATCGCAAGGTATGTTGAATGATGCAACGACGGCTACTACGGGCAGGACTGGGATGGACAGGGCTACTCTGCGCAGAGCTACTGCTGGGACTAGCCGCATTTGCGACTGAATTACCCGCAGTGAACAAAACCGCACCGGTTGAATCAGCCTTAACCTTTGAGCGACGAACACCGGACACCACTGTAACTAATCCAGATTCTGGGGCGGACCAAACTGGGGCGAACAACCCGAGACCAGCAAGTCCTATCATTCGAGCACTTGACGCATTTGTGCCGAGCCGGGAAGTCGATACCGATAAGGCCGTCGACTTCCCCACTAACATTTAGGTCATTATTGTGCGCAAACAGTTGCCCGTTGAATTTCTCTACCAATTATTTTCGTTGATTATCGCCGCGATCCTGATACATAGCCTCTATGTCTCTATTGTCAGACCGAATGCCAGCGAGATCCTGCAGCTGCAGGCGATTGAAATCAACTCAAATCCTAATTACGTACCCGAGCGCTCAAGCTACGTTGTGATCAGAGACTTTGAACAAGAGACCTGCTTCATCTTGATGCTGTGGGCATTCGCATTGATGGCTTACAAGGCAAATCTCGCCCGCCAGGAACGTGACGTTTTAGGCTTGAATTTAATTCCCATTAAACAAGGCACCAGCATTCTGCCAGAAGACAGCCGCGAATATGCTCGCCCCATTCAGGCCTTGTCGGCGCGTCAACAGTCCTTTCTTTTACCTCGAGCACTGCTCACGGCACTGCACAGGTTTCGGTCGACTCGCAATATTCAAGACGTCTCCACCGCTATCCGCGCTATCTGCGCATCAGAGTCTGATCGTCTCGATTCAGAACTCTCTATGATTCGTTACATCGCCTGGGCAATACCTTCCATCGGCTTTCTCGGTACCGTCCGCGGGATCGGCCAAGCCCTGGCTCAAGCCCAGCAGGCAGCCCAGGGAAATATTGCCGGTGTCACTCAGAGTCTTGGCGTCGCCTTTAACTCGACCTTCGTGGCATTGTTGATCAGTATTATTGTGATGTTTCTTTTGCATCAGTTGCAGTTGGCTCAGGAGCGTCTGGTCTTGGATGCGGAAGCCTATTGCGACAATCAATTGATCGGCCACCTACAAAGCTAATGGAGTCTTAACTTGAACATAGGACTCATAGAAATCAACGACAGCGGCATCGATGTCAGCATTGATGGTCAACCTGTGCTGCAGAGCCCTGGTTACGCGGTCATCGATGATCAACGGCTATTACTGGGCACCCAGGCCATGCAACAGGCACGACTGCTGCCACGCTGGACGCACACGCGATTCTGGCACCAATTAGACACTCAAGCTCTGGCGGCTGACCATCCCCAGGTTCGCCATAATGCGGATTTAGCATTTGCTCACTTGACGTCAATCTGGACTGTCATTCAGGCTGACATCGACCAGGTTATTTTGGCGGTCCCGGGGGACTACTCCAGCGCGCAACTCAGCCTATTGCTGGGCATGGCTAGGGAAGCCGGATTACCGGTACGCGGCCTAGTCGACACCGCCCTGATGGCCGCTGCCGAACATCATCAAACACACCCGCTACTGCTGCTTGACATTCACATGCAAGCGTA